>Ga0207433_10013130_pt1 | contig 12258 bp, 14 predicted proteins | sample YelNatPaOPGAMG01_FD_187559 | JGI IMG/M metagenome (GOLD analysis project Ga0207433, IMG submission 187559) | Hot spring thermophilic microbial communities from Obsidian Pool, Yellowstone National Park, USA - OP-RAMG-01 (SPAdes) (version 3) | ecosystem: Environmental > Aquatic > Thermal springs...
TAAATCGGGAGGCTGAAGCCCTAAAAGTGCTGAAAGAATATGACTATGAAATCAGCGAGTGGAAGGTAGACGTAATAAACAATGTGGCGATAGCCTCATTCATCATAAACTATCGTGGAACAATAAGGGATTTAAACTTCAACATAAAGTCACGAGTGACAGCAGTCCTAACTAAAATTAATGGTGAATGGAGATTAATTCATGAACACTGGTCACGATTTCCACAAACATGGCAGGAGACGCCGCAAAAACCGCGAAGGCGATTTCCATTTTCGTAATTTGTGTGATTTTGGATAAATTTTGAAAAACCCTTTAATAGCTCTTACAGGTTTTGCTGAAAAGCGATGTCTTAAAGGGTGTGTATATTTGGGTGCCTTTACGAGGGCTTTGAAGAACATTTCAAGAAGGAAGGTTCGAACATTTTTGGTGGTTGTTGCCTTAGGCTTCTCCATTGCGATTATGGTGGCCATACCTACTGGTGTTACGGCGAATCAACAGGCAATACAAAGCATAGCTGAAAACTTCAATAATACGATTACTGCAATGCAGGAGGAAATAAACAAAACAGCAACACTGATAGAGTGTACAACCACCCCCAACAGGGGCATGCAAGCATTTAGGCAGGGGGGATTCTTTGGCAGCATAAATGAAACCTTTGTAGATGAAACTGTTGCAGATGCTATACGCTCCATAAATGTCAGCGGGCTTATGGGTGTTAAAGACGTTGTTCCCTTCCTTGAAAAATCTTCAAGGGAAAATGTTTCCGAAGCTATAAACACTCCTTTCGGAAGCCGCACAGTTTACAGGCCAGCCTACACAATTGTGGGTGTCTGCCTTAACGCAACCGTCATCAATAACTATTCTGTACTGCCAACAAACATAACTTTAGGAGAAAACCTTTCAGAAGGCGACAGCGGCTACGTCCTTATAAGTTCAAACTTGACAGAATATTTTCAAGCGACAGTCGGCGATACGATAGAAATTTACGGACAGCCATTTATAGTTAAGGGAACATTTGAATCCGCAAGCCAGCCTAGAACCGTTTACATGAATATTTCTGATGCTCAAAAAGTTACAGGCCTTATCGGGAAAGTGAGCAGGTTAGACGTTTATGTTGTGGACGCCTCTTATGCAACTCAAGTGGCCGAGGTAATTAAGGCAGCGTATCCGGAACTCTATGTGACAACCTACCAGGATAGGCTGGAGAACCTCCAGCGTATGCAGACAATGTATACCCAGACGTTAAGCAACGCTGAAGCCACTATTGCGCAGGCAGGGGCCACAGCCACACAGCTAATCATAGTGGCTGTTGCAGCCACAAGCCTGATCGTTTTCTTTGTTATGCTCTACTCGGTTCGGGAGAGAACTAAGGAGATTGGCATACTTAAGGCGTTGGGCTTCAGCAACTGGAATGTTATGAGCCAGTTTATGCTTGAAGGGACATTAATAGGCTTCATAGGAGGAGCAACAGGAATACTGATTGGAAGCATTGCCGCTCCGTTTTTCTCATCGCTTCTCCTCCCTCAACTAAACTTGTTTGGCGGGACACGAGGAACAAGGTTTCCTATTCAAACACCCTACGCGAACCTGGTTGGACTGCAGAGTTACAGCGCAGCCGCCTTAACTCCACAGCTCATCGCCTTAGTTTTAGGTATGGCGGCCCTTTTAGCAGCCATTGGAAGTTTATACCCAGCTTGGAGAGCCTCCAGAATATCGCCAATAGAGGCGTTAAGATATGAGTGAACTCGTCTTGGAAACAGAAAAAATAGAAAAGATTTACAGGCTGGGAGGACGGAGCATCCGCGCCATTTCAGACGTAAACCTCAAAGTGAAAAGAGGAGACTTCGTCTCGATAATGGGTCCGTCAGGTTCTGGTAAAACAACACTCCTAAACATTTTAGGCTGCCTTGACAGACCAACGCATGGAAAGGTAATCCTTGATGGCGTAGACGTTACCGCCGTGCCGGAAAAGGAACTGTACAAAATAAGGCGATATAAGGTTGGATTCATTTTTCAAACTTTTAATCTGCTGCCATATTTAAGCGCCATCGAAAACGTTGAGCTTCCAATGGAGGGCACTGGAAAATCGAAAGGGGAAATGCGTGAAAGAGCCCGAGAGCTTTTAAAGCTTGTGGGTTTAGCTGAAAGAGAAGACCATAAGCCGCTGAGGTTAAGCGCAGGAGAACAACAAAGAGTCGCGATTGCAAGGGCTCTAGCAAACAAACCATCCATCGTATTAGCGGATGAGCCAACCGGCAACTTAGACGCAAAAACCAAATATGAAATAGTTAAGCTGTTGGGGAAGTTAAACGTTGAACAAGGAACAACAATTGTTATGGTGACACACGACAGCGCTATAGCCTCACACGCGCGTCGAGTGCTTTTCCTCAGCGATGGAAAACTGTTGGCGAAGGAAAAAATGGGGTTATTGGCAAAGGAAAAACTTGTATGCCCCTCCTGCGGAAGGGAAATTGGAGCAGACCATGCCTTCTGCCCCTACTGCGGCAGAAAAATCGAGTAAAATAGAGGAGTTCGCTTGGATAACTTCCAAGAAACACATGTAAAAGGCGTGTCAACCATTCTTATGGCGACAATTATTATAATAAGCATCTTTGCCGGCGGATTCTTAGGCTATTTATTAAGCTACCTTACCACCGCGAGAAAACTTAACGACTTGGAAAATCAGCTTTCAACATTGCGGGAGCAAATGGAAAATCTTCAAGCAACACAAAACATTGTAAATAACACATACCTCCTCGGAGGAAACGTTTCGCTTTCAGAGTTATACGAGAAGGTCAGAGACTCTGTCGTCGTCATACGCGGGGTGATAGTGCAATATGACATTTGGCGTATTCCCCACTACACGCTGGTGCAGGGGTCAGGCTTTGTCTACAACTTTACAGGAGAAATGGTGATAGTAACAAACTACCATGTAGTCCAAAGCGCAATTAACATAACTGTGACGTTTATAAACGGAAACGGATATGCGGCAACGGTGCTTGGTTCAGATCCCTACGCCGATTTGGCGGTGGTTTCAGCTGACGCGCCACAAAGCGAGTTTAAACCCCTTGAAGTTGTAAGTTCATCAACATTAAAGGTCGGCGACGTTGTTGTGGCTGTTGGAAACCCATATGGCCTTGCGGGATCAATGAGTATAGGTATAGTAAGCGCGCTGGGAAGAACAACAACAGAAGAAGCGGGCGGATATCCAATAGCCAACGTCATACAAACAACTGCTCCGCTGAATCCAGGCAATTCTGGAGGACCCCTCCTAAATCTTGAAGGCAAAGTTGTAGGCATAACAACAGCCATAGTAAGCAACTCTCAAGGCTTGGGCTTTGCAATTCCATCCAACACAATCTTAAGAGAAGTTGGCTTTCTAGTGACAACAGGCTCCTACAATAAGCATCCATGGCTAGGCGCCGCAGGAGTAGACATGACGTACGAAATAGCAAAAGCCATGGGCGTAAACGTCACATATGGATGGCTAATAACCCAAGTCACAAGCGGAGGACCAGCAGCCAATGCAGGTCTAAGAGGCGGAACAAAACAAGTCTTGATAGCAGGAGAATACGTTACAGTCGGCGGAGACATTATAATAGCCATAAATGGCACAAGAATAACTAACATAGACGCCCTTTCAACATACCTTGAAGAAAACACCTCTCCAGAACAAACAATAGAAGTAACAATCGTAAGAGAAAACCAAACAATTACTGTTAAATTAACACTGGGAACACGTCCATAACACAACACCAACCATTTTGACGTTTTCTCACATCGTGAAAGAATAGTTAGCAAAATGACAAGCTTGTTGCAATGCCAAATAAGAATGTCCTAAAGTTCTCTTAGTCATCGCTAACAGAAAAATTATCATAGAGTAGCCTTTATTTGGCGCCAAAACTTTTGGTTGTTTTTGTGTTTTGTGCTTTCAAAAAGGCTTTTGCAATTAGTGGGACCAGCAATCCTGTGAGTATTCTTGGAAATAGTGTGAGCGCGGCTCCTCCAATTGTTGTTCCTTTAAGAACCCATGAAAACTGGCTTGTGTATAGCACTATTATGGAGCCCATAATCCCTGAGGTTAATCCAGCATATAGCATTCTTCTGTAGCTGTTTGAACGTTTATTCAGGGCTCCTGCAATGTATCCGATCAGCATGGCGCTAACCAAGTTTCCCAGCAGGCTTACATCTCCTCTTCCTTGACTGGCATATAACTGGTCAGAGAAGTATAAGCCGTAAAGGCTTCCCATGATGAAGCCGGCGCTGCCTCCAGCCCATTTATTCCAGATCATCCCAACAAGCATGGGAACCCCCACAACCACTATAGCCTCAAGCAAGGAATACTTGATCCCCTCCAAGTGAGGCGGAAGCATCCCTACAGCCACAATTAAAAATGCCACAAAAGTTGGAACCAATATGTCATATAAAAATTTCACGCCAATCAACACTCAGCCTCACCATTAACTTCACCTTAATACACGCCAAATGCGCCGAAGGATAAAAGCCTTTGCAACTTCTCGAGGGAACTCAAATTTTATAATAGCATAAAGAAAATCACTATGTTCTCTTAGTCGCTGATAAACGAAAATAAAGAAATATCGTTATTAGAAATAGAAAAAGGGGGATTTTGCGGGGGATATCTCCATGTGCTGTTGTTCCGGGTTCAAATCCCGGCCGGAGCACCAATTTTCAGAACCTACAGTTCCGAAACCTCCCTTTTCATGTTTTAGGCTTGATTTGTTGCCGTTTTGCCAATTAAAGCTGTGATTTTGGCTGTTTAATGCTTGTTTTAATGTGCCAGTATTAATACTGGAATTAATACCACCAGCGTCGACAAGCTTCTCGATGAGTTTGGCTATGCTTGTGCCGTTTGCCTGCGCCAACAGCTTGAGCTTTTCATGAAGCGTTTTTGGCACTATTATGTGGGTGTAGCCTTGCCTTGTCACTTTTTGCCTTCCTCCTTCGGCAGCTGAATTTTAACGCTTTTTTCCCTAGCTTTTATTTTCTCCCTTATTTCTACTATCACGTTCTTGGGAATTGAGAGTTTGTCGGCTATTTTTGCAAGCTGATCTTCAAGGTTAAGTTCGCTTATCGTTTTCTCGTCTTCTAGGAAGCTCCAGACGAGTTCCCTTGTCTTTTGGCTCCATCCCCCTTCTTTTACGGCTTCGAAGATTGCACCCAGCAGCATGAAGTTTAGGGCTGTGGAGTATGTTGCATCGTATCCTGCCTCGACAAGCATTGACCATGTTTTCCTTATGTAGCTGTCCACAACAGGGTGTATCGCAACGGTTTTCCTCACAATTGGCATAGTATCACCAAGTGTTAAAGTATGCATTTAATACTTATAAGCCTTTCCTAAAATGCTACAGCGGAAGTTCAGCATGCGAACATGAACACTTTATCATAAAATATGTGTTCAAGTTCTAGGCTGAAAGTTCCTCATATGCCTGGATTTTAACGTTTATGCGGCTCCTCTGGGCTTGTAGTTGGGCATGACGTACATATGAACTTGTGCCTTTTAACGTTTAAATGGTAGACGGTTTTAGGCTTTCCATCCTCCTCAATGGTGTCGGCCTTCATGCTCCAGCCTTGGATAGACTTGTACCAGTGCCACAGCGTGCAGTAGCCTTCCGCGCTCATGTATTTGCAGCCGGTATGGTCATCTCTTAGGCGTCTGTCAACGCTTAGGAAAATCCTTGACATCAGCAATAAACTTGAATGGCGAAGTAATGCAGCGTTCACGTAAATCAACTGTGTCCGCTTCTGGCTATGCTCAAAATCCACTATTTAGAAGGCTTGCAAGTTAATGGGACATAGTCAAAGGCGACACGGTCCAAAGAAAACCAGTGAGTACATAAAGCGGAACTTGAAACGAACCTAGTACCTAAACCACCTGAGAAGAACTAGTCTGCTGACTAGCACAATCAGACCATTACATCTGGCATTAGGGGAGGGGGGATACCTGAATGCTCGGACTAGTACCCTAGTATGTACTAAGTCCTCAAGGACTTAGTGAGGACATAGTCGACTGGATACCTGAGATACCAGAACCTTAGGTATCTGACGTTAGGTCACAACCGCGCAGGTCGAGGAACCTGAGGTGTAAGTCGGCAAGGCTCCTAGCTGCCATTTCAGAGCTTAAAACAATACAATGAACTTTCAAGAAAGGGCTTATGTACACTTTACATTCTCGATTTCGATACATAGTCGAAGCCCGCTTCTATAAGCTGCCTAGCCTCTTCCACGTTCTTGCGACTGAATTCGTCCTTTTCTGGAAAGTCCGGCAGCTCTGGCGACGATGTTGCGGGCTCGCCGCAGTTCATTCGATCTCTGAAAGCTTCTCGGGAGTTTTACCCTAATAGTTTGAGATTAAATGTCAAGCTATCCATTTAAGGTTCAAGCCTCACAAGCCTTATGCCTGTTTTTTACGTTTAGTTTGCTAATCTCTAGAAACTAAACACATTTTTTGAAGTATAAAGTACGAGATCAACATGACGAAAAGAGACATCACGATAACAGTAATCATGGTTATAAAGGATAGACAACCAAGCATTGAGTCTCTCACTGCATCAACATAATATCTCAGGGGATTAAAAAATGCCATGACCGAGATCCATGTGGGAGCGCTTTCAATTGGATAAAATATGGGAGCAGTGAAAAGAACAGGTAGATTGGTAATGGTTAATATCGCAGCTCTTGCAACTTCGTCTGTTATGTACAAACCAAATAGAATGCCTAATGATAACCAGAATAAAAACGATAAAATGACCGCTAAAAGCATTAGTAAAGCATTTGGTACTGACGGCAAAAATCCGGAAAAAATAAAACCTACTAATATCATAAGAAGAATTTCTCCTAAAGTGATTGTGCCTTCTAAAATGATTTTGGCAAAAAAATACTTTGCCGGAGTCCCTCGCGATATAAAGAATGTTCTTATTAACCCAAAGCGTCTGTCGCTCGCTACCAAGGATCCTACAAATGGAAAAACCATAAAGGTTTGGAGGGAAATGAACCCGGGGAGTGTAAAGATAAAATAATTACACTTTTGTCCCGCATAAGTTATTGATGATAGAACCCCTGTCATCGTGGTTGCATAAAGTATTAAATATAAAGCTGGATTGATAAATTGTGCTAAAAAAGTACCAAAGGAATTTTTCTTCAAGTAAATTTCTCGATAAAGAAATCCCTCAATTTCTTTCATTTTCCATCCCTAAACTCTTTATTAGATTTATAAAAGCATCCTCTAATGTTTCCTGCTGAAAAGAAAGCTCTTGAATTCCTCCCCCCTTATTTAAAATCTCAGAAAACAGATTTGACAACGCTAAAATGTCTTTGCATTCTAGTGTAAATTCATGCGCCCCGCCTGAGATAATATTTAGCTTTTTTTCGGAATGCCAATGTTCTATGCAATTTTTCGTTACAGCATCCTTTGTCCTTATATACACTCTTATTCTTCCTGCATACTTCCTCTTAAAATCCTCTACCGAAGTCTCGGATATTTTAATCCCTTTATACAAAAAAATAATTTCAGACGATAATCGCTCCACTTCAGCCATATCGTTTGTGGTTAAAACGAAATAATGGCCGCCTTTAATCATTTCTTTAATTATATCCCATGTAACTTTCCGACCGATAGGGTCAAGACCAAGGGTAGGCTCATCGATAAATATTAATTTAGCTGTTTCATCAAGTAAAGCCCTGATGATCTGAACCCTTCTCATTTCCCCTCCTGATAATTGCAAAACACGTACATTCCTTTTTTCATACATTTCAAATTGTTTGAGAAGAAGTTCGATTCTTTGCTTCAGAACTTCTTTCTTCAGTCCTCTTATTAATCCATATGACCACAAATTCGCCCATACAGAAAGCAGTAAATCTAACTCAAGTTCTTGAGCACATAATGCTACAATGGATCTAACATATTTCCTCTGATGGTTAACATCATAACCAAAGAGTTTAATATTCCCGCTTTGAAGCGGTAACGATGTAGTCATCAGATTTACAAGCGTTGTCTTGCCGGCACCATTTGGTCCTAGTATTGAAAGTATACCGTCTTTTAAATTTGATTTAATAGATACTGATGAAAGAGCTTTTACGTTATTGCCGTATGTATACGACACATTATCGATATCTATGACATAACCTTCTCCCAAAGGAATATGTCACCTACGTGTCTTTTTTCTCCATTTGCTAAATATGGGTAAGCATAGGTGCATCTAGGATCATATACTTCTTCAGTTTTTTTAAACATTATGTTTTTATAAACTGGGCAACCACCTAAGCAGTCATACTTAATCTTACATGATCCACACAAACCAAGGAATTTAGACTTTGTAAAATCACGTAATCGCTCGCTTCCCCAAATCTCACGTAAGGAGCTCTGCTTCCAGTTACCGAAAATAAATGTATGCCCATACTTCTTCACAAGAGTCCTAGCTGAATCACAAATTGTGACGGTTCCATCTGGAAAAGCAGCAAGGGTGAAAATGCCTCCACCGCAGGCAACTGGAAATCCTGTTTTTTCATAAACAACCTCCCAAACAAACCTAAGCGTTGACTTGTGTGCTCCTTCTCGAAATTTTCTTTCCCTCTCATATTCTTTCATTTTCTTCTTCACATCTCGTTCTAAATTTTCAATTTGAGCTTTAGATGGTAAAATTTTTATATCAGCCCTCCCAGTTGGGGTTACGACCACTCCACGTGTAGCATGAACACCTAAACCACGTAGAGTCACCCAAAGATCAGGTATTTCTTCTATATTATACTTCGTTATAGTGGAACGGACATGAACTGCAAAACCTCTACGTATTAAATAGTAAATCCCTTCAATTGCTTGTTCAACTGTTCTATTTTTAATTAGATTGGCATATGTTTCCGGTTTAATGGCATCAATGCTAATTTGAATCGTGCGCAAGCCCGCTTTATAGAGTTTATCCGCTAAGTCCGGGGTAATATCAACCCCCTTGGTAGATACAAGAACCTTTTGAAATCCTAGATCGAAAGCGTATCTGATAAGTTCATCTATCTTAGGATAATCCGTTATTTCGCCTCCAGCCAAGCATAGAAAATGGCCCCCTAATTCCTTGAATTCTCGAATGAGTCGGAGAGCCTCATTAAAAGGTATTACCACATTTTCATCAGGAACTTTTGGCTTAGCCGGAAGTGCCATAAAACAGTAACTACAAGCTAAAGGACAGATGTCCTTTAAACATAATAAAAGTGCAGTAAGCTTCGAAAACCTTGTTGGAATCGGTGAAAGCTCTCTTAATTTACTTACATCTCGTTTTTCCTCATGTAAAATATTTATAGGAAATGGTAGAAAACATATTGCTTCATTCTTTACCAGTCTTTTAAAGAATTTTTTTATATCTCTTTCCACAATCGACTTTTCTATAGAATATTTCTGTGAAATAAAATTGATAATATCATCTAAAGTTCTTTTACCATCACATAGCGATAATATGTCATATTGTGTTTCGGTCAAAAATAAAAACGATTCCCTATCACGATGCCTTATGACTCCACCAGCATCACTTTCTATTAAATCACATCTCGGTGAAAGAAGGGGGATGATTTTATTGGTAGGCAAAGCATACCACTGCATGCAAATCGCCTATTTTATTAGTGTTCCTACGTGAGTGTTCCTATTATGAGACACACCGCGCACCATTTACCATCAGGTGTAATAAGCCCAACCCCTCTGGCTCCAAGATTGCGCATATCATAACGTGCAATCATATCCACTTCACCTCCAATTTTATTTGAGACTCCAATTTGTTTGGGGATCTGAAAATAATTAAAAGGTTTATGATAAAAAGAAATCAAATCAGACCCGAAAATAGCTTGTTTCGACTGTATGATTGTACTCTAACCTTCTTTCTATTATGTTACGTACAACCATAACATCAAAAGGCAGTACAAAGTTCATTTACAATAGACAAATGAGGACAACAGTAAACCTTACATCGCTGAGGCTGAATGAAGGTTATTTTGGAAACCCTTGAATCAATTTTAGAGCTTTCTCGCCTTTAAATGTTATTTTGTAAAATCGGAGACGGCCTAAACTTATACTTTTAATCAAGCCAGCCTTTTCCAGACGTTGTAGGTGCTTTTGTATGGTCCACCAATCAGATTCGAGTTCCTTGGCAATTTGATTACAATTTTTAGGACCATACAACAGCTTCTCAATGATGTTTTTACGCATTTTTGCCCCCTGAGAAAACATAAGCAGTAGGCATGTTTCATCGTCAAGCTCAATTTCTTGATCGTACGTACCTACGAAAATTTTCGTTCGTCTTTGATAAGTCATCACGCTCACCGAAAAAGCATTTCCTAAATGACTCCCTGTCCTCCCCCGCCGCTTCCAGGATCTTGTGGCGCTACAAAATCATCTGTCTGGACTATGATAGAATCATAGTTGGAATTGGTTGAGGGTGCTCTTGGAGTTTCAACGACCTGTACAGCAATAGCAGGCAGAATTATTATTGAGAGGCATATTAAGAGAATAGCGATAAATGAGATAAATGATGCGGTTTGCACGGTTATCACCTCCTAACCTTCTTTTGAGAAAAATATTACCAGGCTTTCTTATAAATTTATTGGTAAAAATTGCATTTATGATACAAAATTTTATAAAGAAGAGAAAGTTTAAGAAGAATTGTAATTGAATAGATTAAATGAGCTGCCAGGTTGATGTTTATGGGCTATGTTCGTTTGATTCCTTCGATGGTTGAGTATGCTGAGGCTTTTAGGAAGCTTGATCCATTGGATTTTGAGATAATTAAGGCCATGTATAGTTTTGGTGTTTCAAACATTAGCAGGCTGGCTAAGGCTATTGGTGTTCCGCAGCAAACCGTCAGCTATCGCGTTAAGAAGTTTGATGATCAAAATCTTGTCCTTTTCAGGGCCTTAATCAATGAGGCTAAGCTGGGCTTGAAGAGCTACGTTGTTGTTGCATCTGTTCAATTTGGAAAAGAGAATGTTTCAAGCATGGCGCTCACATGCTTTCCATTATGGAGGTATCTGGCGATAGTAGATGGCTGGAAACATGGATGCTACGTCCGATACGCAATTCCTCCAGACAAAGAAAGGGATTTGGAAGCGTTTTTAAATGAGCTTAAGAGGCGCGGCCTAATATCTGAATTCGAAATCTTCCCGACGACAAGCCCAAATTATCCATTACTGAATTTGGACTTTTATAGAGAGGGGAGGGGCATACCAGTTTTCAACTGGGATAAGTGGGTGAAGGATTATGACTCTTTCCAGGAGGCAGAATTTAAGGAGCCGACTGGCTATGAAAAGGCTAGGTTTGACTTGTATGACTTGGTAATTTTACGCTGTTTGGAAATAAATGCTAGGATGACTCAGAGGAGCATCGTGAAGGAAATGGCGAGGATAATTGGGGAGAAGGAGCATGGAAGGCTTATCCCTCTAGTCTCGAGAAGGCTCAGGGAAGACATAATGGCACAAGGCTTAATTGTTGGCTATAGGGCGTATCTGTTTCCAAATCCGGAGCCAACGGCACAGTTCATCACATGCTACTTAACTTTTCCAAACAGCTCAAGTCTGAGAAAATTCCTATCGGGTTTAAGCCATCTACCATACAACACCGGCTACGAGAAAGTCCTTGGAAGGAACGAGCTATACGTCAGGTTAATACTGCCAGTTTACGAATTTTCTGCGCTAAGAAAATCTTTAATGGAGCTGGCTGAGAGGGGATACTTAAGCGATGCTAGGCTCCTAATCGGAGACTTGGCACATGCAACATGGGACAACGTCGAAATATACCAAATGCACAAGGATGGAGCATGGAACTTCAGCTACGGAGTAGCCATCGAAATGCTGGAAAACGTCACGTCTAAGAGGTAAGCTCCCCCGCGGATACAAACGAATTCACAAGTTAACCGATAAAACATTAAACATTGTAAGCTTCGTGCTTTAATTATAAAGCATGTTCTAAGCATATTACAATGAAAGTTTAAGGTTTAGCTGTTGTGTTCTAAATTTTTTTACACGTTATAAAGCTTGTTCAGTCATAGTATGCGTCAGCCTCCGGCAAGGTTTTTGCCCAAGGGGGAGTTGCTAATCTTTAAAGCTAAGCCGACGTTTGCAAAAGCCTATATCAAGCAATAAGATAGACTTCATCCAACGCTTTTCATCCCTTGCCTTCCTCAGCGTATGAGGAAGTTTAGGGCTTAAACTTGAACACTTATTATAACAATGTGAATGTTCATATGGCTGGCTGAGAGTTCCGCTAAA
>Ga0207433_10013138_pt1 | contig 12251 bp, 10 predicted proteins | sample YelNatPaOPGAMG01_FD_187559 | JGI IMG/M metagenome (GOLD analysis project Ga0207433, IMG submission 187559) | Hot spring thermophilic microbial communities from Obsidian Pool, Yellowstone National Park, USA - OP-RAMG-01 (SPAdes) (version 3) | ecosystem: Environmental > Aquatic > Thermal springs...
AATTGGTTGTTTTCCGGAAAAGTTCACTTTAAAGAAACCAGGTACCACAATTGCACTCTATCTTACTGAATTGGCACAAGTGAAAGTGACAATTTTCGACGGCAATAGTCAGTTAATCCGGCAGTTGACACCCGAGCATTATCAAAAATCGGGCGAAGTGCTGATTGTTTGGGATGGCAGGGATAATCAGGGAAGAGTTGTTAGACCTGGTCAATATCGGATAAAGTTGGAAATCCGTCCCACTTATAGTGCACCTAAGCGCTATTTTAAAAAAGAGTTGGAAGCATTGGTGGAATGTGTTGAAGAGTCAGGAATAGGAGGTTAAAAGTGCTCAGGCGACTAAAGGTCCGTTGTCCGTTATCCGTTGTCCGTTATCCGTTTTCTCTTCACACTCCACGGTTCACGGTCCACGGTATTTTAATAATTATTTCTGCTCTTTGCCCAATTGGTTTTGCTACTAAGTATGCTGGTGATTTTGAAGAGTTAGGGGTTTCGGCACGGGCGATCGGGTTAGGCGGTGCCTATGTTGCGGTGGCTAATGATGCCTCGGCAATCTACTATAACCCAGCCAATGTAACCAAAATTAAAAGTTACAGCGTTTTTTTGATGCACTGCGAAAGTTTTAGTGGTTTGGTCAAAAATAATTACTTAGGGATGAGTATCTCCCAAGAAAGAAATAGTGTTGGCTTTGGTATATTACATAATGGCATACCTAATATCAAATTAACGACCCTGCCTGATACCACAAGACCACCTTCAGATACAAACCAACCGTATATAGACCGTGTAGTTAATGCCAATCACTTAGTCTTCTATCTCAATATGGGGCATAGACTTACCGATGCAATCGGTGTTGGAATAAATGCTAAGGCAATTTACGAGAATTATGGTGTCGGTTATTGTTTTGGGATGGGAATTGATTTTGGTGCTAACATAACATTTTTTGATGGGCTTGATTTTGGATTGAGAATAAGGAATTTGACCTCTTCACCCCTTTTCTGGAGCACTAAGACCAGAGAGGTGATTTCACCGCATCCAGCGATTGGAATAGCCCGGACTTTTCTTTTCGGCAGAGATTTTCTACTATTGAGTGCGGAATTGGAATCATATTGGGATGAAGGTTTTTGTTTCCGACAATTGATGGAGAATATTGGTGTCGAATACTCCTTAAAACGAACCTTAGCCTTTCGCCTTGGGTTATATCACCAACTCTTCACCTTTGGTTTGGGTATTAGTTATAAAAATTTCTTTCTTGACTATGCCTACGGAACTGGTTATTTTAGCCAATCGCAAGATTTGGGTAGCAGTCAAAGAATCAGCGGAGGTCTAAAGTTTTAAATCCAGAAATATCGCGTAAGTTATTACATCTTTTTGCCTTGGTCATTCCAATTCTTTACTATATTATCCCAAGTCAAACGGTCAGTGTAATTATCTTAGTTTTGGTCACTATAATCTTTTTAACCATTGACTTTTTAAGGCTCCATCTCAATCCAATCAAAGGGGTCTTTATTATTCTTTTTGGCTCTTTATTGAGAAGGCGAGAATTTTCCTCTCTAACCGGTGGTAGTTATTTACTCTTGGCGTCTTTGGTTACCTTACTAATCTTCAATGATACGCCTGGGGTATTTATTGCTGCCATATCTTTTTTAGCAATTGGCGATACAACCGCCGCGATTGTCGGTCTTTCCATTGGCCGAATCAAGGTCTTTCGGAAGAGTTTGGAGGGCACTTTGGCTGGGTTAGCCTCTTGTATCATCGTTGCCTACATTGTCTCAATTTTGCCGGATAAGAGTTTGCCGTTTCGGGTTGCAGTCTGGGGCGGGGTGGCGGCGGCTTTGGTTGAAGCCTTGCCCATTGAAGTAAATGATAATGTTGTCATACCAATCCTTTCCGCAACTGTGATGCAATTGGTCAAGGCATTGTCCGCCTAAGGCGGATAAAGGAGGTATTTATGTCAGCAATAATCTCAAGATATCGGCGAAGCCAATGCTCTTTTTCTCAAGAATTCCTAAGGAAGAAATTGGCTACGCCGTTTATTATCTATTTATTTGCCTTAACTGGGGTACTTGAAGCACATCCCAGAACTACCTCAGGTAGTCTCCCCTATTTCATACCCCAGGCTTTGGTTATAGTTGAAAAGACCGCAGGAGTAAAAATAACATCTTCATCGGAAATCTCAATTGTCAGTGACTTAGGTAGAATCGCCTTGGCTTTTGTGGAGTCAAATAAATTAGAAAATCTTAAGCGAATGGGACTGAATTATCAGGTCTTAGATTATAGTCTACCGTTTGATGAATACTGGCTGGTAAAGGCAAAGGTTGCTGATTTAAATAAGATTAAACATTATGGCAGGATTTTGGCTCATTATGGCTCAACCGCAATTGTGAAAGGTAACCGAAATCGGATTTGGCAATTGAGTTCTTTAGGCTTTGAATTGAAACACCTTAGTCAAAAGCCGATTTCCTTTTCTTCTTCAATGATTATACCAAGAACCGAAATTCCCCAAGACACCTTTATCCAAAGAGTTCTCGGTTATGTGTCTTCCGATACAATTCGTTCTTTTGTTCAGCGATTACAGGACTTCGGTACCCGTTATTCTCCAACCGTAGGTTGTAGTGCTGCAGCAGAATATATTTACCAAAAATTTGACCAATACGGTCTTTTACCGCAATTTGACCCTTATTTTATACCATCGGATGTCTATGATGTTAGATTTATCTATCCCAAAGCCTGGTTAGTTGACGATAAGGGTTCTGCCTTGAGAAGTCCGAATTGTGGTGATACCTGGATTTTGTGCCATTCCGGTAATATTTCATTATTAGCCATTGATTTTACCGATACCTTAAACGGTTGGCTTTCGGGTGGCAACGGCAATGTTTTAACAACTCGGAATGGCGGCCTTACTTGGGATACCTTATCTCATTATGTAGCGGATTATCTATTTAGGATTGATTTTCTTGATACCGCACTTGGCTGGGCTGGCGGTGGAATTGGCGACTCAGCGGTGTTGTTAAAAACTACAGACCGCGGCAGAACTTGGATAAGAAAACCAGTCTTTGCGGGCAGTATCTATGGGATTTATGGCTATGATTCCCAAAGATGTTGGGCAGCGGGCTTAGATATTAATTATAATGGCTTAGTCCTCAAAACTACTGATGGCGGTAATAATTGGGATATTCAATTCACCCTACCCGATTATCTTTTAGGAGGAATCTGTTTTACCGATTCGTTAAAGGGTTGGGTGGTTGGTGGTAATCTTTATACTGGGGCTTGTGCCATCTATCATACCACCAATGGTGGCGACAGTTGGATTAGACAAACTTCACCCGGCTATTTCCTTTTTGATGTCTGCTTTCTTGATTCATTAACTGGTTTTGCCTGTGGTTATGCGACTATTACCAAAACGACCAATGGTGGTGCAACTTGGATACGCCGTTCGGTTGAGCCGATGTTATATAGTATTGATTTTGCTGATACGACTTATGGTATTGCGGTTGGCAGTGGAGGGACCGCCCTTGTTACGACGAATGGTGGCAGTTCTTGGCGAACCACCTATACCCACGACAATTACATCTGGCGCAATGTGGTTGGAACAAAAGTTGGCATCACCCATCCGAATGAGATTTATATTATTTGTGGCCATTTTGATGCAACCTCGGAAAATCCTTATATCTCAGCACCAGGCGCGGATGACAATGCATCGGGCACTGCTTCAGTCTTAGAAGCGGCTCGAATCTTGAACCCTTATCCTTTTGGCGCAACGATTAAATTCATTGGTTTTTCTGGTGAAGAACAAGGACTTTTTGGCAGTCAAGCCTATGCCGAATCAGCCTATGTTCACGGAATAGACATAAGAGGTGTAATAAATTTGGATATGATTGGTTATCTCGACGACACCCTTTTTGACCTGGAAATTTATTGCAATGACAATTCCGAACCCTTAGCTACCCTTTTTGTTCAATCTTGTAGCACTTACACTTCAGTAATTCCTTATAAAATTAACGACCCATCGGCTACCTATTCTGACCATGCCTCATTTTGGCAGTTTGGCTATCCGGCGGTACTTGGGATTGAAAGACCCGGTACACAATGGAATCCTTATTATCATACAACCGCTGATACCTTAGGAGCAGGGTTAAATTCAATTCCCTTTGCGACCGAAGTGATTAAAGGCGCGATTGCCTCAGTAGCAATTTTAGCCCGACCCTATGGAATTGGCATTGAAGAAGCGCCGAGGCTTGCCCTCAGCCCTTGTAGGGAACAAACTTCAACGCTACTAATCTTACCTAATCCGATGAAGGGTTGGGGTTTGCTAAAATGGCAACTCAACACCCAAAGTCCGGTGATGATTGACCTTTATTCTTCAAATGGTAGTTTGGTTAGGACTTTATTCAATAGCCTTGGGGAAAAATTAAACCCCGGTTTTTATCAATTGCTTTGGGATGGCAAAGATGAGAACGGCAATAGCCTTCCATCTGGTATCTATTTCATCCAATTAAAAACCCAAGATGCTTGGGCAGTCAAAAAGGTCTTATTAGTAAAGGAGGCAAAATGACTCAAAAAACCATCACAGCTTTAATCTTAACTTTAACCCTCATCAATGTGGCGTGTGCCCAAAGCCCAAAAGAACGATTAGTCCAAATTCGCCAACTCTATCCGACAAACGAATACCGAAAAGCGCTTGAAGAACTTAATACCATGCTTCCCCAAATCCGCGATTACAATATGAAAGCGACCTACTTAATGGAAATCGGTGACATCTACTTCGATAAACTAAAAGATTATCCTAAGGCGGAAAGCACCTATAAGACAATCATTCGCGACTTCCCAAAATTTAAAGATATTGCTGGGGTAATCTATCGCCTTGGCATTACCTACGAATACGAAGAGCGATTTTTAGATGCGGCGCAAGCGTATGAACAAGTAGCGACTAAATATATGAAGTCACCTTTTGGCAATGACGCCTTAGATGCGATTGAGCGATGCTTCAAAAAGAATTATCAAGAACTTGTCGCCAAGGTGGACGATTATCCAATTACCCGAATTGAATTTGATGACCGAGTGAGTCAGGCACCCAATCGTTATGAAAAGTTTGAGGACAAGCAGAAACTCTTAGACGATATGATTAACGAACGGTTATTATATGTTGCGGCACAAAAAAAGAATATGGAAAACAACCCCGACATCGCTAACCGTTTAAACGAGATGCGCAACAACAGTCTATTCCAGGAGTGGTATAATCGGCAAGTGATCGAAAAGATAAAGGTGAGCGAAAGCGAGAAGAAGGGCTATTACAAAAAGAATAAAGATACTCGCTTCACCACTCCAGAACGGGTTCGGGCGCGGGAGATTTTGGTTACGACCAAGGAAGAAGCCGAATCGCTTCGTGCCAAGATTATTAGTGAATCATTACCCTTTGATTCGGTTGCCAAAGAGACTTCCAAAGCCCCGAATAAAAAATCGGGTGGTGATATGGGTTATTTCAAACGCGGCACCCACCCCAAAGAGATTGAAGATGTGGCGTTCCGACTGAAGGTTGGCGAAATCAGTGCACCAATTGAGACGAAAGATGGTTTTGTTTTACTCAAAGTTGAGGATAAAAAACCGACCGAAGTTAGAACCTATGACAAGGTTAACAAGGAGATTGAAAATACGCTCCGTCAGGAGAAAACCGAAAAGTTATTCAAAAAGGTATCCGAAGACTTAAAAAAGCAATACCGTGGCTTTATTGATACTTTTGCCATTAAAAATAATAAAGAGACATTGGGTATGCTACTTGACCAGCCAATTACCAATCAACAACTTCAGGAAAGAATTGCCCGAATTCCACCTTTCTATCGTCAGGAGTTTGAGACAACTGAAGGCAAAAAACGACTGCTTGACCAGATTCTCTTAGAAAAAATTTTACTGTATGAAGTAGAAGCCCAAAAACTCTGGCTGAGCAATAGATTCATCACCCAATTCGAACCAAGAAGAGTCCAAACCCTTATCCAGGCTTTAAGAAAAAATGAGACTACGGATAAGGTGCAGATTGACACAATGGAACTGAAAAAGGATTACCAAGCCACAATCAAAGACTTCAAAGTGCCAGAACAGGTTAGAGCCCGGGAGATTGTGGTCAAGACCTATGATGAGGCAACGAAATTGCGCAAAGAGGCACTGTCGGGTAAGGTCAGTTTTGATTCCTTAGCCAAACAGTATTCAATTGCCCCGACGAAGTGGCAAGGTGGCGATATGGGTTATTTTTCGCGTGGGTCAAAACCGAAGGAGATTGAGAATGCGGTCTTTGGTTTAGAAAAGGGTAAAATTACCAAGGTCATAAAACTTTCGGATACAACTTATACCTTCTTAAAAGTTGAAGATAAGAAAAAGGCTTATACCCGACCATTCTCTGAGGTGAAAGAAAAGATTGAGCGGAAGATTCGGCGGGAAAAAGAAGATAAACTCTATCAACAATTGATTAGCGATTTACGCGCTCAGGCTAAGATTGAAAAATTCTTAACCGAAGAACCGACCCCGGAAGAGGCACCAAGTCCTGAGGAGCAAAAGAAATAGCCAATCAATTAAAAATTGACCCCAACCGCGCCCCGGAGTTGCGGCGCGACCCTGTGGTTGGGCGTTGGATAATAATCGCTCGGGAACGGGCAGTCCGACCCTCTGACTTCCTTAAAGAGAAAAAGGAGGAGATAAAAGAAGGTTCGGTCTGCCCGTTCTGTCCGGGTAACGAGGATTTAACCCCACCCGAAATCTTTTCCCTTCGTTTGAACGATTCAAAACCAAATAAACCCGGCTGGCAGATTCGAGTTGTGCCTAATCGCTTTCCTGCCTTAATTATTGAAAGTCCTTTGCAAAGAAAAGGCGAAGGGATTTATGACCGGATGTCAGGCACTGGTGCCCACGAAGTAATCATTGAGACACCAAATCATAATCAACAATTGGCAGACCTAAACGAAAATGAGATATACGATGTCTTTAGGACCTTTCGGGAGCGAACCTTAGATTTAACCAAAGACACCCGTTTTAAATATATTATCATATTCAAAAATCACGGTGCCGGAGCCGGCGCCTCACTTTCCCATAGTCATTCCCAACTCATTGCAATGCCAGTGGTTCCTAAACAGGTAAAAGAAGAATTAGATGGCGCACAAAGATATTACGATTTTCGGCAGAGGTGTATCTTTTGTGATATTATAAAACAGGAATTAGAAGACACCAAGCGGTTGATTAGTCAAAATGATAACTTTATTGCTATCGCACCATTTGCCCCACGATTTCCATTTGAAGTCTGGATTATTAGCCAGCGCCACTTTGCCTCGTTTTTTCAAATTAATGAATCTGAACTTAAGGAGTTGGCAAAGTTATTAAAATTGGTCTTAGTCAAGATGAATCGCGCCTTGAGTAATCCGGACTATAATTTTCTGATTCACACCGCACCGATTGATAATCCCGAATTAGAATATTACCACTTCCATTTGGAATTGATGCCGAAACTGACCAAGATTGCGGGTTTTGAGGTGGGGAGTGGCTTTTATATCAATCCTACCCCGCCCGAAGATGCCGCAAGATACTTACGCGAAATATAACCCATGCGAAACGCAACGCGTATTATATTCGTTACATCCGAAGTAACCCCGTTTTCTAAGACTGGCGGTTTGGCTGATGTCTGCGGTGCTTTACCCAAAGCCTTGGCTGATTTAGGCGAGAGGGTAGCGGTCTTTAGTCCATTATATCCAAGTGTTGAAAAAGTAAAAAAGGAAAAATTGATCATTAAATATGTTGCACCGATAATAAAGGTGGGTGAACGAATTAAAATGACATCAGTTCGTAATTTGCAACAGTCAGGGGTTGATTTCTATTTTATTGAGGAGTCAGAATATTTTAGGCGGGAATTCCTTTACGGTTCAGAACAAGGCGATTATCCAGACAACGCACAGCGTTTTATATTTTTTTGTAAGGCGGTCTTAGAAAGTATAATTGGACTTAAGATTAAGCCGTTTGTCATACATTCTCACGATTGGCAGACCGCACTAATCCCCCTTTATCTTAAAACAATTTATGCCCATCACCCTTCATTTTTAAAAACCAAATCGGTATTCACGATTCATAATCTTGGCTATCAAGGCATATTTCCCCAAGCGACCTTTTATGATATCGGAATTCCGGAAAAATATTTTACCCAGGAAGGGCTTGAATTTTATGGCAAGGTCAATTTCTTAAAAGCTGGGCTTTTATTTGCCGACAAGTTGACAACGGTCAGTCCAACTTATGCCAAAGAGATTCAGACCAAAGACTTCGGGTTCGGTTTAGAAGGCGTATTAGCCAAACGCCAAGCCGACCTTTCCGGTATCTTGAATGGGATAGATTATTCAATTTGGCATCCAGCCGAAGACCGATACATCAAACCCAATTATGACTTAAAGACCATAGAGGCAAAAGCAAAAATCAAAGCCAAGGTTTTAAAAAAACTCAATTTGGATTTACCAATCTCTGCACCCCTAATTAGTTTTATCGGTCGTTTAACGATTCAAAAAGGTATTGAACTAATAATTGAAGCAATCAAGGCTGGTCTGTTGGACAATGCGGGTTTGATTATCTTGGGTATGGGTGAAGAGAAATATCACAAATCACTCCTTTCCCTCCAAGAACAATTCAAAAAAAAGATTTCGGTCAATCTGAGCTTTAATGAACCATTAGCCCATCAAATCTATGCTGGTTCGGATATCTTTTTAATTCCATCCCGGTATGAACCTTGTGGTTTAGGACAAATGATTGCCTTGAAATACGGCACAATCCCGATTGGCTTTAAAACCGGTGGTCTAAAAGATACAATTATTGACTATGCAGAAAACCCTAAGGCGGGCAATGGTTTTCTTTTTACGAGTTACAATGCCAAATCTTTTATTGAAAAGATTAAATCCGCAATCCAAATTTATCAAGAAAAGGAAGAATGGCTTAAGATTGTAGAGCGGGCAATGAGTGCTGATTTCTCTTGGGATAAGCGAGCCCAAGAATACCTAAGATTATATCATAAATTATCGCCAACGACATCACAAGATTAACACCGATGACATCGCCAGACATAAGTAGGGCAAGGCTTTAGCCTTGCAAAGAACGAGGCAAACCTATTTAGCCAATTTTTAAGACCGCGGCACCTTTTATCTTGCCGGCTTTGAGTAAATTCAAGGCTTGGTTGGCTTCTTCCAATTTAAATTCAATAACCTTCGGCTTAATTGGGATTTGTGCGGCTAATGGCAAAAATTCTTGGGCATCGCCTCTGGTCACATTTGCCACACTCTTTATCTCTTTTTCTAACCAGATACAATCCGCATAATCTAAGTCTTGGAGTGCGCCTTTATCTTTTGCTTCCTTTCTTATCGCATTGATGACCACTCTTCCGCCTCTTTCCAAGACTCTTAGTGCTTCTACGATTGGTCGCCAGGCAGGGGTAAAATCAATAGCGCATTTAATTTTTTCCGGTGGCAAATCACCAGTTGAACCGACCCAATCCGCGCCCAGTTCTTTTGCCAAGGTCTGGTGTTCAATCTGTCCGGTTCGGGTAAAGACAAAGACCTTGCTATTCGGATATTGGTATTTAACAATTTGAATAACAATATGAGCCGATGCCCCAAAACCGAATAAGCCAAGGGTGTCACCATTTTTAAGTCCGGTCAACCTTAAAGCCCGAAACCCAATCACACCCGCACACAAAAGTGGACAAGCCTCAAGGTCGGTAAAATTTTTTGGGATGGGATAGGCAAAATTCTCATCAATCAGAGTGTATTCCGCATAGCCACCATCAACATCTCGTCCTGTTGCCCGAAACTCTGGGCATAAATTCTCATATCCGGAACGACAAAAAGAACATTTGCCACAAGCCGAATTTATCCAAGCGATGCCAACGCGATCCCCAATCTTAAATTTAGTTGCCTTGCTCCCGCACTCAACAACCTTACCAACAATCTGATGACCCAAGATGATTGGCAATTTGGTCGGTGGGGTTCTGCCTTCAATCTCATCCAATTCCGTATGGCATACCCCACATGCCAAAACCTTTACCAAAACCTCGGATGATTTTGGTTTAGGGACCGGAAGACTAACCAATTCTAAAGGATTTGGATTCTCTTCTAAGGTTTGGATTCTCTTAAGGATTTGGGCTTTCATACTTGTTCATTAATTGATTAAACACTGAAGGATTTTAGCCGCTTAGGGATGCACAGCCTTTTCGGTTGCTTTTTACTAATTGATATAATGTTAGACCTCTTTTCCCGCGATAAACCGACAATAATCGTAGTTAATTGGTCCTTGCTTAGTTATTTCGCAGGGAAATTCCGAACACTCGAAGCATAATTTAACTTCCTTGTGAAACGCACAGGTTGCTATCTTGCAGAATTTGTTTTCTTTTGGCATACACCCTTGCTGTTTATTTGGGCATTTCCCTTTGACCATTAACGGGCATTTTTCACAGGCAATTCCACAAACACCAATTTTCATTTTACCCTTCTATCTTTTTATGCTTCCTTCTTCGTAATTCGTCACAATCCTTTCGTATTCCTCAGACATCAAGGGTGACGATATCATAAAATCCGCAGTCGCACGATTACAGGCAATTGGAATATTATAGACGACAGCAATCCGAAGCAAAGCCTTGACATCAACATCGTGCGGATGAGGTTCAAGGGGGTCCCAGAAAAAGATGGCGAAGTCAATTTTCCCTTCGGCAATCCTTGCCCCTACTTGCTGGTCACCACCCAATGGACCGCTTCGAAACCTTGTCACCTCAAGACCAAGTTCACTGGCAAGGATTTTGCCAGTTGTTCCGGTAGCATAAAGGTCGTGTTTGGCTAAAAGTCCCTTATTAAACCTTGCCCACTCTAACAAATCTGGTTTCTTATTATCATGGGCAATCAGGGCTATCCTTTTTCGCTTCTCCATCTTGATTTTAGTTATTGCCATAGTTTATTCCTCCTTTTATATTTTCTCAAATAACTTTTCAATTGCTTTACCCATCCTCAATAAGATTTCCTCTTTTAGACCCTCTTTAACCCAGCGTTGGACAATCTCAGCAAGTTTCGCGTTTAATACCGGTTTATTATAATATTGTTTCCATCGCTTAAAATATTCACGGGCAAAATCTTTATATAAGACAAACCAAGGTGGCTTTTCACCGAATTCACACAATAACTTATGCACAATTGCCTCAATCTGTTCAATCTTTATCCGATACTTGGTAAAGCCAATTGCCATCTTTTCTTGTTTTTCTAAGGGCAATGGTTTTTTGGCTTCTAATCGCTTAATCTCACCTCTAAGTATTGAATTAATAACCTTCTTAATCTTAAAAAGCAGATGGAATTTCAAACCGGCTCTTTGATATTTCTCGACTACCATTTTCATCCCGGCTTTATTCAACTCGGCCAAAAAGTCAAAATATTCTAAGGCAAATTTTTGATAGTCAGCAAGCCGAGACTTTTCGCTTCGCTCAGAATGACTGATAGTGGTCACCTCAGCACTTGCTTTTTCTTTTTCTCCTCTCCCTGGATGGGAGAGAATAGAAGCGAGGGTGATTTCTTCTTTATTCACTAATGTGGTGACTTTGTCTTTGATTTGTTTCTTTAGTCTCGTAAAATCAATTTCCTCTTTTTCTTTTGATGTCATTTCAACGCCAATCTCATAGCGCATCGCATCCCGTTCAATCTTTCTTTTGGTGGGTGGCGGTTGAACTTGTGCCATCATCTTCGCGTGACGCATCTTAAAATCAATCGCATCCAATTCTTTAAAAAATTCCACCCAGGAAGCCCCACAGGCACGGAGGTAAAGAAGGATTAAACCTAAGGCAGGATTCTTTAGTCTCCCTTTCTCTAAATGTGAAATATAACTGTCTTTGGTCTTAGATGATAATCCTATTCTTTCGGCAACTTCGGCTTGCGACAACCCTGCACGCTCGCGGACTTTTCTTAAAATACCTGCCATTTCTTTAGTAAAGACAAAGGACTTTTTAGCCATTTTAATATTATACAAAAGTTGAAATATATTTCAACCTAAAAATGCTCGGAAATTTATTATAACTATTTGGTATTTAGGAAATTACGCCAAAAATCGCTCTGGGAGGGGGTATCGCCTACGGGGTAGCCCCGTAGGTAGCCTCGTAGATTGCCTGGTAGGCCGGCTGGGGAACTGGTTCTGGAGTTGGTTCGGAGGCTGGCTGGGGAGCTGGTTCGGCGGCGGGCTCGGAGGCAGGCTGGTAAGCGGGCAGG
>Ga0207433_10013139_pt1 | contig 12251 bp, 13 predicted proteins | sample YelNatPaOPGAMG01_FD_187559 | JGI IMG/M metagenome (GOLD analysis project Ga0207433, IMG submission 187559) | Hot spring thermophilic microbial communities from Obsidian Pool, Yellowstone National Park, USA - OP-RAMG-01 (SPAdes) (version 3) | ecosystem: Environmental > Aquatic > Thermal springs...
AACCATGAAATACGGTAACGTATATTTCATGGTGCGCCGAGATAACTCCTGGGCCTCATCTTCGGACAGGATTATTTCATATGGGCTTTTTCTCGGCATGAGCAACCCCCCGGCTGCTATCATGCCAGATGAAACCTAATTTTAAAAGCTTAAATACGTTAGTGTATTTATGAAAAGCTGCACTAAGCTTCCCCAGGCTGCCCAGGAAGTGGCGCAAACCATGATCAAGGCCGGGGCTGATCCCACCGAGGTCAATAAGGGACTGGAAAGTGCAGGGATTAGCCAAACGCAAGCGGCGACTTACACCGCTGCCGCCGAAACACCTGCGCCCCCGCCGTCAGGGGTGGGGGCCGGCGGGCAACCGCCGGAGATAGCCAGTCCTGCTCAATAGGCAGGAATCGTTCTGGAAGGGGGAGGCATGGAATCCGAACAGGTTGCTTAACGACCTCGTTGCGCCGCTATCCCGGTTCCGAGTTTTTGCCAACCATAGCAGGAGGGGGCCCGTGTATAAAAAAGGGAGAAACTTTTTGGGTATCCTGGTGGCCATTGCAGCTATGCTTTTAAGTCCAGAACTTCTTTGGGGGCAGGAGCGATGGGGTCAGGAGACCACCTCCACCGAGAAAAAGGAGGTTCCGCCGGAAAGGCCTGTGGAGCCGCCCGGTTATTTCCCCGGCATCCCGACCTCCACCCCCTACGGAACTCTGGAGTTGGGGCCGACCTCAGGGGCCCTGGCGCCCTACGGCAACCCGGCGGCATATGACACCTTGAAGCGAGGATGGCATAGCATTACAGTGAAAGGCGTCAGGCTCACGCCGTACTTTGAGGGCGATGGCGTCTACCGCAGCAATATCTATCTCACCCCCAATAACAAGCTGAGCGATTACATTTTTGTCCTCACGCCGGGACTGCGGGCGGAGGTCCCGCTGGCCGGAAAAAATCGTCTCTCCCTGGGTTACCTGGGGACCGGTTATGTTTACACTACGCATGGGGCCAATTCTCACTATGACCAGAACGTTAATTCTGACCTCGAGCTTCATTTGAAAAGCGGCTGGTATGTGCGCTTCGGCAACACCCTGCGGGTGGCAGCCGAGGAACGCAACTCAGAATTCAGCAGCTCTCGCCGTTATCTTCGCAATACGCCCTATGCCACCATCAGCTATGCCTTTGCCGACCGTTGGAAGGCGGAAGTTAATTACCAGTTCGATACCCTGGACTTTTTCAAAAGTGTGGATAAAGTAAACAATTATAATGCCCAGGCTGTCGGAACCACTCTGTATTACCGGTTTCTCCCCAAAACCTCGGCCCTGGTGCAATATGTCTTCACCTACCGGGGATTTCCCAATACGCCCTTTGACAACACCACGAACCATTCCCCCATGGTGGGCCTCACGTGGGCGCCTACCGCCAAATTAAGCGGCACCATGAAATACGGCTACACCTTTGATCAATATCAGACCTCGATGTCCGGGTGAGATAATTCCGCAAGCGGCTTTACCATGAGCATCAATCTCCTCTACCAGTACAGCCGCGCCACCAACATAACCCTGACGGCCCAGCGGGCTTTCAATCAGGACACGGATTTTCGCAACGCCGGATATTATAACACCTCTGTCTTTGTGGCCCTGAACCATCAGTGGAACCGTCTCCGCCTGGCCAGCTATGTTTCGTTTTACTTCATTAACAGCAATTATCTCAATCCCACCCTGGATGCTCAGGGGCAGTTCCTCAAAAGACTCGACAATACCCTCGGCACAGGCTTTGGCCTGAGCCGGCCGGTGACCCGCTGGCTCAGGGCTCGTGTGGATTACGCCTACTTAAACCGGTCTTCCAATTTCTTTGGCTACAGCTATAACGACAACCGGGTTCTCATGGGATTCCAGACTTCCTTTTAGCCTGCATGAGTCCGGATGAGGGAAAAGCGCGGGTTGAACGGCAGTGAGGGAATGGACTGATAAATTTTTAACCGATTATGCCCTTTGCGCCGCAGAGAGAATAAAGCCTTGCACGTGGGGGAAGGCCGGGGAGCATCGTCTTCCCGCCTTCCTCCCACACCCCCTTCCCAACCCTTGCGTGGGCCGGAAAGCTGGGACTTGCGTCCCGGCCAGGTGCCGCTGGTTTCCCAGCGGGGGTTTGGGAACCAGAGGGAACACCTGACCAGGGATCGAGGAGGGGGTAAGGGTTCGCTGGCCCTTAACCCCTCCCCTGCGCCTCTGTGATGCTGGATTGTGCAGCGCAAAAGACAGAATCGATAATTTTTTAATCCGTTTTAATAAGCGTTCTTGCCGGTAAATGTTTTCCAGACGGTTTGGCAGATCAGCTTCACGTCCAGCCACAGGGACCAGCGGCGCAAATACTCCAGGTCGTAAGCCAGCCGTTGCTCCATCTTTTCCAGGGTTTCCGTTTCGCCCCGGAAACCGTTAACCTGGGCCAAACCGGTGATGCCCGGCCGGACCTTGTGTCGCAGCATGTAGCTAGGCAGCCGCTGCCGGTAAAACTCGTTGTGGGCCACGGCGTGGGGACGGGGACCCACCAGGGACATGCCGCCCTGCAAGACATTGAACAATTGCGGCAGCTCATCCAGGCTGGTGCGCCGCAGGAATTTACCGAAGGAAGTTAACCGGGGATCATCCTTCTTGGCTTGGGGGATATGCGCCCCATCCTCACAGACTGACATGGTGCGAAACTTGAAGATTTTGATCTCTTCACCGTCCAGCCCATAGCGGCGCTGTTTGAAGAACACGGGGCCGGGGGAAGTGAGTTTGACTCCCAGGGCCAGAGTCACCAACAAAGGCGCCGCGGCCGCCAGCAGAATACCGGCCAGGATCACATCCAGCAACCGTTTCAGCAGGGCATTTACCCCAAAAAAGGGCGTCTCCCACAGCGAGATGAGCGGGATGCCCTGCAAGTCGGTGAGACTGGATTGAAATAAAGAATAAATAAACACATCAGGCGCGAAGTAAACTGAAGCGGTGGTGTCCTGGAGCCTTTCAATGATTTCTCGAATCCGGGCCTCAGCCTGCAGGGGTAAGGCCAGGTAGACTATATTCACCTGATAGGCCTGGACAAAAGTTACCATACTTTCCAAATCACCCAGAATCGGGGTATCGCCAGGCACGCCGTCCAGGTTGGTTTTCTGGTCGCTGAAGAAGCCCAGAAAGCGAATGCCCAGCCAAGGCAGGTCAATCAGGCTTCTGGCCAGGTGCTGGCCCAGGGCGCTGGCTCCGGCAATCACGGCGGTACGGGTATTGCTGCCATAACTGTGCAGAACCCCCAGGATCTTATAAACCAGCAGACGCATTCCGACTAAAACCACTGGGGTGAGAAAAATCCAGGGAAGCAGCACCCCCCGGGAAAAATACGCCGTGGTCTTGGTGACAAAACCCAAAGCCAGCAATAAACCTGTGACAATGCCCCAGGTCAACAGCACCCGCTGGCCCAGACGCCAAAAATCCACCCCGCGCCAGGGCCGGTAAGGCCGGGCGGCGTGAAAGACGAGGAGGGTGAGAACAAAGGCCAAGGCGGATAAGAGATGATATTCTTTCTGAAAGGGGACGCCATACCCGAGTGCCAGGGCAGCCAGAAGCAAGACCACCATCAGTCCGTCCAGGAACCACTGGATCGAGGTCACCAGCCACTGGTACTGGTAAAAATGTCCCGAGGCACGTCAGCCATCCTGGCAGGATTTGGTAGCGCCCAGCAACGGGGTCAAGTATGCCGCGTAACGGGCACAAAATATAGCAACAGGTTAACTATGCAGAACAACATAATTTATTGCGCATAATCAGTCTCTCTGTGGTCTCTGCGTCTGGGCGGGGAAAACTCACCCCAGAGACCCAGAGGGCGCAGAGATGAATGGTGTTCCATTCCTTCTGTCGGGGTGTCTGGTTGGCAGATGGTTCTTTTTCATCTCTCCAGAAGTGACCGGGCAGCTTGCCGGAGAAGCCGACCTGATTTTCCCGGCCTTCTCTTCGAGAGGCCGCCGCTCTGAAATTGTTCCCACCGGCCCTTGACAAGGCGGCGGAATTCCTCATGAAACCGCGGGCGGTCAAAACGGGCGGCGTTGTCCCGGCAGGCTTGCGGCTCGATCTTATCCCGGCAGCCTTCAAACCACTCCAAAGCCTCGATGAGTGAGGCAGCGGTTGGCTCCCGGAAAAAAATCCCGGTGGTCCCCGCCTGCGGCCGGTCCCCGGGAAAGATGCCCCTGATGGTTTCCAGCGCCCCCCCGGCCCCGAAGGCGATGACCGGGGTGCCGGCAGCCTGCGCCTCCACCCCGGCGATGCCGAACTCTTCCCGGGCGGCAAAGATAAAGGCCCGAACCCGCCGCACCAGATCCACGACCACGTGATCCGGCTGATATCCCAAAATTTCCACCTGCCCTGCCGCCGCGCCCTTTACTTTCCTCATTTCCGGCCCTGCCCCCACCACCAGCAGTCTCTTCCCCGCCCAGGCACAGGCGGCGGCGATCAGGTCCACCTTTTTGCAGGGCACCAGGCGGGAGACTGTCACGAAAAAGTCCTCCTTATCTTCTTTCAGGGGGAAGCGGGCCAGATCGACAGGGGGATAGATGACCGAGCTCTCGCGCCCGTAAAAACGCCAAATGCGGCGTGCGGTATACCGGGAGTTGGCGATAAAATGGTCCACCCGGGGGGAGCTGGCCACATCCCAGAGGCGAAACTTATGGAACACTGCCTGGGCCAGGGTGTTTTTCAGGGTTCCTAAAAGACCGTTCGTGTCCAGATAATCTCTGGTCAGGTCCCAGGCATAGCGGGGCAGGCGAATGGCAATAGCACAGGTGTAACTGCTCTCCGTGGATCAGCACCCCCTTGGCGACGGCTGCGGCAGAAGAAACAACCAGGTCCGCCGCGGACACGTCCAGATTTTCCACCGCCAGAGGCATGAGGGGCAAATACAGCCGCCGATGGGTGCTGCTCAACGGCAGCCTTTGCAGAAAGGAAGTCGTGACCGGGATGCCCTTGAGGAAGCGGCGATGTGACCTGGGCAGAAAATCCACCAGAGCGAAGATCTTTTCAGCCGGTACACATTCCAGGATGGATTCGAGAACCCGCTCCGAGCCTGCATAGGTATAAAGCCAGTCATGCACCACAAAGGTTTTCAATTTTTCCCTCTATTTTCGCAGGGATACCCTGATACTGGCGATTTTTCCCGGCATATCGGCCCTGCCGAAGACGCCGAGAAGAAAAAGGAAGAAAAAGAAGGCGACAACCACCTGAATAAGGGTAGCGCGGCAAAGTCAAACTCCTGCTCAAACCCCAAGGCAACCGGCGCAGCGAACAAAACCAACAGAACGCAACCCGCCAGGGATTTTGCTTCTCTCTGCCAGGTTTCCAGCACGCCCACCAGGAGTCCGTAAAAGGCGGCCCCCACCACAATCAGAAAGATACCGTTAATCTGAAAAAGGTCGGCGCACATTGTTAGGGAGATGTTGGACGGCTGCCGCCTGACCCGTCCATGTTCGCTCATGGCCCAAATAGTCGTGGAAAATTTCTGGCCCCGGTGAATATCGCTTTTTCTATGCAGCACCGCCCGGGGAATGACCCGCCAGAGAAGATCGCTGAAAATATTGATCCGGGAATGGGGGAAAACAGAAGGGACAAAATGGACCGTAAGGGCTACGGAATCAAAACCGTGAAACCGGTTGACAAGACGCACCCAGGAAGGCTTCTGTCTCAGTTCCTTCGAGCCCAGGGCTTCATCAGTCAGCGAAGGATCCTGCCGGTTGTAAGCCTCCGCTTTCATTCTGGCCCGCCGGTAGTCGTTTATCACGGTGGTCATGAGCAAGAGGGCCAGCATGGCCAGGAAGAAGCTCGTAACAGACAGCCACCGCTGGGTTTTCAAGGCTGGCAGGATAATGCACAGAAGGGCCGCAAAGATTAAGGTTCAAAAAGGCGAGAAAAAATAGATGAGAAAGCCTGGTATCAGGTAAAGAAAATTTCGCAGCCCCAGGGGCTGACCTCGAAAGTAATAATACCAGACAGTGACCGCGGCAATCACATAAAAGTTTCCCAGGATGCCAAAGGGAGTTCGCAAGGCCAGGGGAATGAATTCCTTGCCGCTTAAGATGACCAGGCAACCGCTGATGAGAACCAGTAAGTCCAATATCAGCAGGTTCTCCGGCAAGGCCAGCAGGTCCAAATTATCGAGAAGTGACGGCCGGGGCAGAGGCAGGCGGGTCATCACCAGATAGCCGATGATGAAAGCCAGCCAATATAAGGTTATTCCTATCCAGGTCCAGGTAAAGACAACCGGGGGTATTTTCCATAAAGGAAACTGGGAGGCTCGAAAAAATTCCGGATCATACATCAGCGCGCCAAATCGAAAAATAAATGTCAGTCCAAACATGATCCAGACCAGGCCGACAAACGACAAAGGTATGTCTCTCCAAGTCCACCTGGCGGGGATGGGGGCATTCCTGGTAAGGAGGACTGAGAAGGCCCACAATACCAAAGCACAGGTGAAAATCAGGAAACCGTTGCCGGTCATATCAAGGTGCATAACGATGGCCTGCCAACTGCAAAGAATTTGTTTACGGTCCCTCCCCTTTGATACCCGGCGTTATGAAAAGAAAGACCGGACCACGGCATTGGCATGGGCCTCAGGGGTGAAATGCGCCGTTGCGGTATCCCGGCCTCCGGTCCCCAGTCTTTTCCTCAACATCGGCTCTTGCAGCAGAGCCAGGATGGCTGCCCCCAATTCATTGGCATCGCCCGGTTCATACAATAAACCATTTTTCCCATGCTGGATAAATTCCGGCACGCCGCCGCTCCGGGGACCCGCCACCGCCCGGCCGCAAGCCATGGCCTCGAGGAGGGAGCGCCCGAAAGGCTCCGGCTTCAAGGAGGCATTCACCACAACATCCAGGATGCGATACCAGGGGGCCACTTCTGTCTGGAAGCCGGTGAAGATCACCCGGCCCCAGAGGCCTGCCTGGCTCACCAATCTGTTCAGATAATCCGCAAAACCCACCTCGACTCCGGAATCATAAATCTCTCCCCCTACCACAAAAAATCCTGCCCGGGGGAATTTTTTTGCCACGATCCCGGCTGCCTCCACAAAGAGGGCATGCCCCTTCCACCTGGCAAAGCCTGCCACCATGCCGACCCGGAGAGGAAATCCGCCCCAGATATCAGGCAAGGGGCGAGGTCCAACCGGAGAAAACTCCTCGGGGTCCACGGCATTATGAACGACCGTAATTTTTTCCGGTTGCTTCAGGTACTTTTGCAGGCCCTTGGCCGTGGCCCGGGAGTTGGCGATGATGACGTGGGGACCCCGGTCGGCCAGGAATCCTACGTATCCGCCTTCCCAGAAGTCGCGCAGGTGCCGGACGATCCGGCCCCTGACCCAGGGCCGCAGCAATGCCCCGAAAACGTGACTCTTAATGCCGTTTGTGTATATGACCTCGGGGGCCAGCGAGGTCAACCTGCTCCTGAGACGGGCCGCATACATTACCCCCTGCAGGACGCCGACCGGAGACCACAGCGGGAAACGGCCAGCCGGATGCCGGGTAAATTGCCGGACCGCCTGAGGCATGGGCACTACCTCCCAGGGCACTCCCACCTTGGTCAAGGCCTGACCCAACGGCCCTTCCCGGGGAAGAATCACCCTGGCCTTCAGGAGTTTTCCCGGTGCCGCCTTGAGGAAGGTCAGGAGACTGCGTTCCGCTCCCCCTAACTCCACGGCGGGTGACAGCACCACCACCTTCAGCAAGCCTGTGGTTCTCCTTCTGCTTCTTTGAGACCGGTGGTTTTGAGAAGAGCCGCGACCGCCGAGACGATTTCCCCGGGCGAAAGGGACGCCAGACACCGGGACTCCTCCCGGCAGACCTCTGGGGTCACCGGAAAAAATCTCCGTCGGCCCATATAACGCCGCCACCGGCAGAGAAGTGGCCAAGGCGAGGTGTAAAAGGCCGCCGTCAATGGTTAACACGGCATCGCACTGGGCCATCACCACCGCGGTGGAGGCCAGGCTCAGCGTCCCGCTGAAATCTAGGGCCCTTGATCCCAGGACCTCTCCCAGGGGACCATGGCGGGAACGGGAGTAACTGTCTCCCAGGAGGGCCACGGAATTGATGACGCCACGTTGGATGAGTTCGCACAAAACCTGGGCCAGTTTTCCCAAGGGGTATTGCCGTTGAGGTATATCTGAGCCGGCCACGGCATTTACCGCCAGGATGGGACGTGGCAGCCTGGTCAATTTTGATCTGGCCCTCCTGAGGCCGCCTTCCTCCCAGAGCGGGGGCGCCATCTGCGGCCTTAAGGCCCCCGGCGGAGCCACCCCCAGGAGCTTGCAAAAAGCCAGGGAATCTTGCCGTCCCACGTCCCGCTGGCTCGGGTTGTAAGGCTGCGGCTGGCGCCAGAACAGTCCACTCAGGCGCATACTCAAGGACCACTGGGGCACCTGGCGCTCCACCGGAGGGAGACCGGCCAATATCTGCTCAGTTTGCCGACCCTGGGCCACATACATGGTGACGGAGATATTGGGGTCAGTTCGGCCGAGTTGCGAGATGCCCGGAGTGAGTCGCAAGGTATCCCCAATGCCTGCCAGCGCGATTATCGCCACCTTGCGCAGGGGCCTTGTCGGGTCCAGCTCCCTGGCGCAATCCTCCACGCTGGCCGGGGCGGGTTCGGCAGCTTCGCGGTCCAGGATGGCCCGGGCCCAAAGTTCCAGGATCAGGAGCTGGTACAGGCGGCGTCCGTGTGAGGTGCGGCCGGCGAGATGTTCTTCCAGGAGCCGGCGAACCTCTCGAGCATCAATCCAGCCTCGTTCCCCGCTTCTGCCGTCCAGCAGCACGTCCTGAACCAGAGGCCGCCACTCAGAACGCAGCCAATCATCAATGGGCAACTGAAAGGGCCTTTTCCGGGACCAGGAAATATGTTGTGGCAGCAGGTCCCGCATGGCCTCGGACAGGACCAGCTTGCCCTGCCGCCAGCCCAGGCGCCTTTTGACCGGCAGGGCCAGGATAAAGCTTGCCACTTCCTGGTCCAAAAAACGCCAGGCCTTGGCCCTTGTCATTACGGTAATACAGCGGCTTTTTGCCGAAACGGTCACGGGCCAGGAGCAAACGGCCTTCTCCCCGGCCGTCCCAGAGGGCGAAGGCAAACATGCCCCTGAGGCGCGCCGCCACGCCGTCTCCCCTGACCCGATACTCCCGTAAAATCACCTCGGTGTCGGTGCGGCTGCGGAAACGCTCCCCGGCTGCCGTTAGTTCCCGACGCAGCTCCAGAAAATTGTAGATTTCCCCATTGTAAACCAGGGCCAGCGGCTCAGCCTCGTGTTCCATGGGCATGTGGCCGTCGGAGCTCAGGTCCAGGATGGCCAGCCGGGTGGAGCCCAATGAGGCCGCTACCCTTTGGGAAGCGCTCACATACCGCTTCTCCCCCTGGTCGTCCGGGCCCCGGTGGGCCAGCAGATCCAGGCGAAGGGGAGGCGGAAAGTACTCCCTGAAGCCGATCCATCCTGCAATGCCGCACATGAGTAAGGCCCCACAGTTAAAGAAGTTTTAAGAAGGAGCTTCTTGCGAAATTCATTTATCTGAACATTATGCCCTTTGGTGGCAGGAGAGCCAGGAGGCACGGACGGTTTTAAACCCGCCGCTCCCTGCCCCCCACCTGCTGCAAAATCTCCTTTAATCTCTCGATGTTACTGTAGCCTGACTGCAGACAGCGCTGCCGCCGGCCAGCTTGAGCAGGCGTTGCCGGATTTTCCATTCGATGTCCGGAAGTTCGGGAACTGCCGCGGTCATGCGGCCTTCATGTTCGATAAATTCGCTCAGACAGGCGTCCAGCCGCCGCCAGGACTTCACGGCAAGGGACAGGCGTCCGAACCAGTCCACATCCATGGCGTAGCGCCGGCAAAGCACCTCGGCCAGTTCTCCGGTTTTGCCGTGGAGTTCTTTTTTCCAGAAGGTCGCCTCTGAATACAACAGGCCTGCGGCGTACAGGGCATAATTCCGGGGATGTATGGCAGGCTGCCGCAGGCATCCAAGCTCCCGCCCAAATTTGTCGGTCACCACCAGGTGGCCGAAGAGGATATCCAGATCAGGCTGCTCGGCAAAGGCCTCTCCCACCAGCCGCAACGTCCCCGGACGGTAACGTTCGTCGCAGTTGAGCCAGCCGAAAATTTCTCCGGTGGCCAAGCGGAAGCCTTTGTTAAGGGCCTGGGTCTGCCCCTCGTCCGGTTCAGACACAAACCGGCTGACCACCGGGGACTGTTCGAGCAGTTCCACCGTGCCATCGGTGCTGCCGCCGTCCACGACGATGACCTCCAGGCGGGGATACTCTTGCCTGATCAGGGAAGCGAGGGCCCGGGCCAGGGCCGGGACATCGCCTTCAGGCACAATTATCCCCGCCTGGCCTATGGTTTCCGGGATGCCGCCACTATTCGAGCCGATGACCGGCACGCCCCAGGCCATGGCTTCGGCCAGCACTGCCCCGAACTGTTCCACCGAGTCAGGCGTAGTCAGGGAGGGTAACACCAGGACATCGAACTTGGGATAGGTAGCCAGCAGCTCCTTCTTGGATGGCCTTCCGGGGAATGCCCTCATAGCCCTGGGCCAGGGCCAACCTTCGTTTAGCCTCCCAGTCCAGGTCCCAGATATCGAGGGAGGCAAAATAGGCCGCTCCTTGTTCACTGAAATACCGCAAAACTTCAATATCATACCAATACAAAGGTTCTTCCTGAAAGTTGTCCAAATCGATTCCCATGCTCCGCCAGCCGAGGAGCCACTCGGGATCGAGGGGCGATAAACGCACATCCCGCTCATCTCTCGCCACCCGGTAGTAATAGTTGATGGCGGGAATATGATCAGGTCCCAGTTGCATCGTTTCTAAAGTGCGATACCAACATTCTTTGGATCGTTTTCTGTTAAAAAGAACAAATTGATAATGTATTAATTTAAGATCAGGAAAAATCGTGGTCACAGTATCTTGTGGAAATCTGTTCTGATGAAGCCCGATCCGAACCGGCATTACCGCGATTATTTTGGTCATTTTCTCTTCTCTTATCCAATCTCCGGATCTATCCAAGACCTGACTTGAGGATTTTTCCCTTCAGGAAATCCCAATGCCGGCCAAGCAACTTTCTGAGCCAATTTTTCATGGAATCTCTTCCCTCCCTGAACAGGTAATGAAACAAACTCAACAATCGGGCCACGATGGCGGATAGAGTTCTTTTTCGAGCCAGCCGGCCGTCCGCCGTCCTGGCCTGATCCAAACATTCCAGGGGATAAAAATTGGGCATGGGTTCAAAGGCCTTGTTGAGTGCTACCAGCCACGCCTCGCCGTGAGAGAAAACCTTGCAAGAACCTGCGAGAGGCACGGCGCCATAATTGGAGTGGAACCATTTTTTTTGGAAAATATCAAAATTAATACCGGCATATTTTCCATGGACGACATCAAATAATTTTGCCCAGCCTGCATCAGTGGCAGGGGCCACATAATTCTTTAATCCTTTGACAGGGATGGTTTCATGGATTATTCCTCTTAAAGCCATCCGGCAAATATAATCCCCATCTTCCTGACCCATTCCCAAAAACCGTTCATCAAACCAGCCTACCTGCCGGACAATCTTTTTGGTAATAAGGAAATGACTGAAAGAGCCGTTCAGAGAACATATGTCGGGAAGGTTTTTCAGCCTTTCCAAGTGGTAACGAAACTCCATCTCCGGAAAGACATCATCATTGAGAAGCAAAATGCGCTCACGCGTGGACATGAGTATCAGCCTGTTCCAGCCGAGAGCCAGCGGCTGATGGGAGATATGCGTCATATAACGCACGTTATCGTATTGTTGCAGAAAAGCAGTAACTTTTTTTAGATACTGCAACTGCTTGCAAAGGTTGTGGCGCCCATTAATAAAGATGTTCATCTCGTAGTCAGGAAAAAGGAAATGCAGGCGGCGAATGAGCGGCTGGAAAAATCCCTCAAACCGTCCCAAGTAGGTGACTACCCCCAAGGCGCACGTGGAAGGCGTGATACCTGTGCTTCTGCAATTCCTGGAACGGTGTAAAGCAGTCAAGAAACGCTCCGAGCTTTGGACGTGGCAGACCTCAGTCGGTAAGGAATTATTATGGGTGCATATGTTGTACGGTAATGATACCTCGTCCCCGAAGGATCGGCACCGTTGATTTTAAATGATATGGCGTCGTACCAGAAATCAAGATTTATAATCCCAGAGACCCCCATAATAAGGGAAAAAGAATAATTACCTGCACTTAATGGGAGCGGGCCGATGGCAAA
>Ga0207433_10013141_pt1 | contig 12248 bp, 8 predicted proteins | sample YelNatPaOPGAMG01_FD_187559 | JGI IMG/M metagenome (GOLD analysis project Ga0207433, IMG submission 187559) | Hot spring thermophilic microbial communities from Obsidian Pool, Yellowstone National Park, USA - OP-RAMG-01 (SPAdes) (version 3) | ecosystem: Environmental > Aquatic > Thermal springs >...
GAATTGCGCACCGCAAAACGTTCGCCGGCCACGCCGCGGAAATAGCACTCGCCGCCGGTCGCTCCATACAGCACCGTATTGCCGACGATGATGTTTTCCTCGGCCACGATCTTGCACTCGGCTGGCGGCATCACCACGATACGGCCACCGCACAGTCCCTTGCCGACATAGTCGTTGCCCTCGCCGGTCAGTTCGAGCGTAATCCCATGACCGACGAATGCGCCAAAACTCTGGCCCGCAGTACCCTTCAGCTTCACCGTGATGGTGCCATCGGGCAGGCCGGTATTGCCATAGCGCTTGGCCACCTCGTGCGACAACATGGTGCCGACGGTACGATTGACGTTGCAGATATTGCTCTCGATCACCACCGGCTGCTTGTTGTCGAGCGCCGCTCTGGCGTGCGCGATCAGCTTGTTGTCGAGCGCCTTGTTCAGTTCGTGATCCTGCTGCTCGGCATGCAGCCGTGCCACACTGGCCGGCATCGGCGGCTGGTAGAACACCTTGGAGAAATCCAGACCCCTGGCCTTCCAGTGCTCGACGCCGCGGCGCATGTCGAGCAGATCGCTGCGGCCGATCAGGTCATCGAATTTGCGGATCCCCAGCTGCGCCATGTATTCGCGCACTTCCTCGGCCACAAAGAAGAAGTAATTGACCACATGCTCGGGCTGGCCGGTAAATTTCTTGCGCAGTTGCGGGTCCTGTGTCGCCACGCCGACCGGACAGGTGTTGAGGTGGCACTTGCGCATCATGATGCAGCCTTCCACCACCAGCGGCGCCGTGGCAAAACCGAACTCGTCGGCACCGAGCAGCGCACCGATGACCACGTCGCGCCCGGTCTTCATCTGGCCGTCGACCTGCAACGCAATGCGGCCGCGCAGCTGGTTCAGCACCAGCGTCTGCTGTGCCTCGGCCAGGCCGAGCTCCCACGGCGTGCCCGCGTGCTTGATCGAGGACAGCGGCGAAGCGCCGGTGCCGCCGTCGTAACCGGAGATCACGATATGGTCGGCCTTGGCCTTGGACACGCCTGCAGCCACGGTACCGACGCCAACTTCCGACACCAGCTTGACCGAAATCGAAGCCGACGGATTCGCGTTCTTCAGGTCGTGGATCAGCTGCGCCAGATCCTCGATCGAATAGATGTCGTGGTGCGGCGGCGGCGAAATCAGGCCGACGCCCGGCACCGAATGGCGCAACTTGCCGATGTATTCACTGACCTTGCCGCCGGGCAGCTGACCGCCCTCGCCGGGCTTGGCGCCCTGGGCCATCTTGATCTGGATCTGGTCGGCATTGGTCAGGTACTCGATGGTCACACCGAAACGGCCCGACGCCACCTGCTTGATCGCGGAGCGCAGCGAATCGCCCTCAGCCATCACGCGATCAGCTTCGATACGGTTTTTGCCGATGATGTCCGACAGTTTCTCGCCTGCCTTCAGCTTGCGGAAACGGTTGGCGTCTTCACCGCCTTCGCCGGTATTGGACTTGCCGCCGATACGGTTCATCGCCTGCGCCAGCACGGTATGCGCCTCGGTCGAGATCGAGCCGAGCGACATCGCACCGGTGGCGAAGCGCTTGACGATCTCCCTGGCCGACTCGACTTCGGCCAGCGGCACCGGCGCGCCGGCCGGCTTGATCTCGAACAGGCCGCGCAGCGTCATCTGGCGCTGGGTCTGGTCGTTGATCAGCCTGGCGTATTCCTTGTAGGTCGCGTAGCTGTTGGAGCGCGTCGAATGCTGCAGCTTGGCGATCGATTCGGGGGTCCAGGTGTGTTCTTCGCCGCGCGTACGCCAGGCGTATTCGCCGCCCGCATCCAGCGCATTCGCCAGCACCGGGTCGTTGCCGAACGCGGCCTGGTGGGTCCGCACCGCTTCTTCGGCGACTTCCTTCAGGCCGATGCCTTCGATCTGGGTGGCGGTGCCCGGAAAATGCCCGGCGACGAATTCGGCATTGAGGCCGATCGCCTCGAAAATCTGCGAACCGCAATAGGACTGGTAGGTGGAGATGCCCATCTTGGACATCACCTTGAGCAGGCCCTTGTTGACCGCCTTGATGAAGCGCTTGTCGGCATCCTTGCCGGACAGGCCGGCAGGAAGCGCCGCCCCCAGCCCGGCGATGGTGTCGTAGACCAGCCACGGGCACACCGCCTCGGCACCGTAACCCGCGAGTAAGGCGAAATGATGCACCTCGCGTGCGGAGCCGGTGTCCACCACCAGGCCGGTGCTGGTGCGCAGCCCCTTGCGCACCAGGTGATGGTGCACGGTAGAGCAGGCCAGCAGGGCCGGAATCGCGACGCGTTCGCGCGACACGGCGCGGTCGGACAGGATCAATACGTTATAACCATCGGTGGTCGCCTTGGCTGCCGCCTTGCACAGCGCATCCAGCGCCTTCTTGCAGCCCTTGGCGCCATCCTTGGCGGCATAGGTGATGTCGAGCACCAGCGACTGGTAACGGTTCTTGGTCAGCTTGGCGATGTCGCGCAGTTTGGCCAGGTCGTCGTTGGTCAGCACCGGCTGGTGCACTTCCAGACGCAGCGGCGGGTTGGTCTCGTCGATGCCGAGCAGGTTGGGCTTGGGACCGATGAACGAAGTCAGCGACATCACGATTTCTTCGCGGATCGGGTCGATCGGCGGATTGGTCACCTGTGCGAACAGCTGCTTGAAGTAGTTGTAGAGCACCTTGCTCTTGCTGGACAGCACCGGCAGCGCCGCATCGTTGCCCATGGAGCCGGTCGCTTCCTCGCCGGCGGCAGCCATCGGCGCGATGATGAATTTTAGGTCTTCCTGGGTGTAACCGAAGGCCTGCTGCACGTCGAGCAGGTTGTCCGGCGTGGCCGCCTTGTTCTTGACCGCCGGCAGGTCGTGCAGGAAGTAGCGCGACTGTTCGATCCACTGGCGATAGGGCTTGGCGGTAGCGAGTTGCGTCTTCAGCTCGGCATCGTCGACGATGCGCCCCGCCTGCATGTCGATCAGGAACATCTTGCCCGGCTGCAGGCGCCATTTCTTCACGATCTTGTGCTGCGGGATGTCGAGCACGCCCATTTCCGACGCCATCAGCACCAGGTCGTCGTCGGTGATCAGGTAGCGCGCCGGGCGCAGGCCGTTGCGGTCCAGCGTGGCGCCGATCTGGCGCCCGTCGGTGAACGCCACCGCAGCGGGGCCGTCCCATGGCTCCATCAGTGCGGCATGGTATTCATAGAAGGCGCGGCGCTCCTCGTCCATCAGCGGATTGCCGGCCCAGGCTTCCGGAATCAGCAGCATCATCGCGTGCGGCAGCGAGTAGCCGCCCGCCACCAGCAATTCCAGCGCATTGTCGAAACAGGCCGAGTCGGACTGGCCTTCGACGATCAGCGGCCACAGCTTTTCCAGGTCCTTGCCGAGAAACCTGGAGGACATCGCGGCATGCCGTGCCGCCATCCAGTTGACGTTGCCGCGCACCGTGTTGATTTCGCCGTTGTGCGCGATCATGCGGAACGGATGCGCCAGATCCCAGGTCGGGAAGGTATTGGTGGAAAAGCGCTGGTGCACCAGTGCCAGCGCACTCACCACGGACGGATCCTGCAAATCCAGATAATACCGGCCGACCTGGTTGGCCAGCAGCATGCCCTTGTACACCATGGTGCGCGAAGACAGCGAAGGAACGTAGAAACCGTTGCCCTGCCCATCCGGCAGCGCGCGCACCGCATGCTCTACGGTCTTGCGGATCACGAACAGCTTGCGCTCGAACGCGTCCTGGTCGGCGCAGTTTTTGCCGCGACCGATGAATACCTGGCGTACCAGCGGCTCTTCTTTTTTCACACTTTCGCCGAGGCCGCTGCTGTCCACCGGCACATCGCGCCAGCCCAGCAGGTTTTGCCCTTCGGCCTTGATCTTGTCGGCGATGACGCGCTCGCATGCGGCACGTGCCTTGGCATCGCGCGGCAGGAACAGCATGCCAGCACCATAGCTGCCAACCTCGGGCAGGGTCACCCCCAGCGCGGAGCAGGACTTGCGCAGGAACGCATCGGGCAGCTGCAGCAGGATGCCGGCACCGTCACCGGCCAGCGGATCGGCACCCACCGCACCGCGATGGGTCAGGTTTTCCAGGATTTGCAAACCTTGGCGTATCGTATCGTGGCTGGGCTGGCCCTTGATGTGCGCAACAAAACCGACCCCACATGCATCGCGCTCCTGGCGCGGATCATACAAACCTTGCTGCTGCGGCAACGAAGAATAGCTCACGTTGTTCCTCATCAAAATCATCATCCGGGCTTAACAGGTAAACGACAAGAATCGCTACCGCCCGTTATTAAAAACCAAAGCGAAAGGGCGGGAATGTTACCCTGTCTGAGGTCGGACGGCAACAGCGGGGACGGCGTGGCTTTGTGTCAGATCTGGATTTCTTCCACCGCGAAAATGCGGCGGTGCTCGCGGATGGCATAACGGTCGGTCATGCCTGCAATGTAATCGGCCACCGCGCGCGGCCCGTCGTTCTCGGCCTGCCGGCGGAATTGCGGCGGCAGCATGCGCGGATCGCTGATGAAGGCGTGGAACAGGTCATTGATGATGCGCTGCGCCTTGGCACTCATGCGCATCACGCGATAATGGCGGTACAGATGGGTACGCAGGAAAGCCTTGAGCTCGCGGCTTTGTTCGACCATGCCGGCGCTGAACGCCACGATGGCGGGCGCCGCCCGCACTTCGTCCAGGTTGCTCGGAGCATATTGCTGCAGGTTGTTCTCGGTTTCCAGGATCAGATCGGAAACCAGCGTGTTGATCATGCGCCGCACCGTCTCGTGGATCAGGCGGCGCCCGCCCAGATCAGGATAAACCTTGCGCACCGCCTGCAGATGCTGCGCAAACAGCGCAACCGAAGACAGCTGCTCGAGCTCGAGCAGCCCGGAACGCAACCCGTCGTCCACATCATGGTTATTGTAGGCAATCTCGTCCGCCAGATTGGCGATCTGCGCCTCCAGCGTGGGACGCTGGTTGTTGAGAAAGCGCTCCCCTACCTGGCCCAGCGTGGCCGCACGTTCCGGCGCACAGTGCTTGAGTATGCCCTCGCGCGTCTCGAAACACAGGTTGAGGCCGTCGAATGCCGCGTAGCGCTCTTCCAGCATATCCACTACGCGCAGCGACTGCAGGTTGTGTTCGAAGCCGCCATATTCCTGCATGCAGGAATTAAGCGCATCCTGTCCGGCATGACCGAACGGCGTGTGGCCAAGGTCATGCGCCAGCGAAACAGCCTCGACCAGATCCTCGTTGAGCTGCAGGCGGCGCGCAATCGAACGGCCGATCTGCGCCACCTCGATGCTGTGGGTGAGCCGCGTACGAAACAGGTCACCTTCGTGATTGACGAATACCTGGGTCTTGTACTCGAGACGGCGAAACGCGGTGGAATGGATGATGCGGTCGCGGTCGCGCTGGAATTCACTGCGCCCGAACGGCGCCTCTTCCGCGATGCGCCTTCCCCGCGAATTGTGTCCGCAAACCGCGTAGGGTGCCAGCTCAGCCATGGATGGCATCCAGCGTCTGGCGCAGCAGTTCCGGCGGCGCCTCCGACACCACGGCACTGCCGATCGCCTTGAGCAGCACAAAGCGGATCCTTCCGTCCTGCACCTTCTTGTCCAGCCCCATCAGTTGCAGGTAGCGGTCCGTCCCCAGCGCCGGTGCAGCGACGGGCAGTCCGGCCTGTTCAAACAGTTTGCGGATGCGTGCGACATCAGCCGCCTTGAGCCAGCCCATGCGCTGCGACAGGTCGGCTGCCAGCAGGGTGCCGGCCGCCACCGCTTCGCCATGCAGCCACACGCCGTAACCCATGCCGTTTTCCACGGCATGGCCAAAGGTATGGCCGAGATTGAGCAGGGCGCGTTCGCCGCTCTCGCGCTCATCTGCGGCAACCACTTCTGCCTTGCTCTGGCAGCTGCGTGCGATGGCATACTGCAGCGCGTCCGCATCGCGCGCCAGCAGCTTGTGCATGTTCTGCTCCAGCCATTCGAAAAACGGCAGGTCACGAATCAGGCCGTACTTGATCACCTCGGCGATGCCCGCGCGCAATTCGCGGTCAGGCAGGGTGTCCAGCGTGGCGACATCGGCCAGCACCAGCTGCGGCTGGTAAAACGCCCCTATCATGTTCTTGCCCAGCGGATGATTGATACCGGTCTTGCCGCCGACCGAGGAATCCACCTGCGCCAGCAACGTGGTGGGAATCTGGATGAACGGCACGCCGCGCAGATAAGTTGCGGCGGCATAGCCGGTCATGTCGCCGATGACGCCGCCGCCGAGAGCGATCAGCGGTGTGCTGCGCTCGCAACGCTGGGTGAGCAGCGCATCGTAAATCAGGCCGAGCGTCTGCGCATTCTTGTATTGCTCGCCATCGGGCAGGATGATCGGTACCACACTCACCCCGTGGCTGTGCAACATGTCCTGCAATTGCTGCAGATAGAGCGGGGCAACCGTGGTGTTGGTCACGATGGCCACCCGCTTGTGCGGCAGCTGCGGCAACAGCAATTCGGCGCGGCCCAGAATGCCACGTGCAATATGTATGGGATAGCTACGCTCGCCCAGTCCTACGATCAACTTTTCCATAATCCGCCTAGGTTGCGACCTATGACTCCAGTTCTTGCTGCAGCTTATGCACCAGATTGTGTGCGCTTTGCTTGCCGGTATTCACCACCAGATCGGCCACCTGCGTATAGAGCGGGTCGCGCTGCTCGTACAGTTCGCGCAATTTCGCACGCGGGTCCGCGGTTTGCAGCAGCGGCCGATTGCGGTCATGGCGCGTACGCTGCCACAAATCATGTACCGAACTTTTCAGGTAGACCACCATGCCATTCTGTTGCAGCGCAACGCGATTTTCCTCGCTCAACACGGCCCCTCCGCCTGTTGCCAGAACGATGTTGTCGTGCTTCACCAGGTCGTTGATCGCCGCCGCTTCCCGCTGGCGGAACCCGGCCTCGCCCTCGACATCGAAAATATGCGGAATGGTCACGCCGGTACGCCGCTGGATCTCCTCGTCGCTGTCGATGAATTCCTTGCCGGTCTGTCTGGCGAGCAACCGGCCTATGGTAGTTTTCCCCGCCCCCATCATGCCAACCAGGAAGACATTTCCGGAAGGGCGTTTTGCAATCTCTTTCATGCCGGAATTGTAGCCGAAAAGCCTCTTGCGGACGGAACGCAAAATAAAAGCCCGGCATGCGCCGGGCCTTTGCTGACAGTCGCCCGCCTAATTCATGCTCAGGCTCTCTTTCATGATCTTGGGCGTAATGAATACCAGCAGCTCCTGCTTGTTATCGCTCTTGGTTTTGTTCTTGAACAGCCAGCCTACGACCGGCACATCGCCCAGCAACGGCACCTTATTCGTCGAATCGGCAATGTCCTGGGTATAGACACCGCCGATCACCACGGTACCGCCATTGTCCACCAGAACCTGGGTGGTCACTTTCTTGGTGTCGATGCTCGGCACGCCGTTATATACCTGCCCCACCGTATCCTGGGAGACCGCCAGCTTCATGTTGATGTGGTCGTCCGGGGTGATCTGCGGAGTAACCTGCAGACTCAGGGTCGCCGGCATGAAGGACACGCTGGTCGCACCGCTGCTGGTTGCCTGCTGATAGGGGATCTGCGTGCCGGACTGGATCATGGCCTCGGTCTTGTCAGCAGTGACCACGCGCGGGCTCGCGATATTCTTGGTCCGGCCATCTATTTCGGAGGCGGTCAGCTCGAGGGTCAGCGTCTTGGTCGCGGCCGGGTTGAACAGGGACAATACCAAGCCACCCACGCCCAGATTTGTGCCCGGAACGTTTACGTTGCCGATACCGGAATTGCCGCTGCCAAATCCGATCTGGCCGCGGGTTGCCGTAGGCGTGTTGCTGCCGACCGCAAACCCTTGCGCGGCGGTCGAGTTATAACCGAGGCGCCCGCCCAGTGTGCGCGTGAACGTGTCGTTCGCCGACACGAAACGGGCTTCGATCATTACCTGCCGCACCGGCACATCGATTTTATTGATCAGCTTGCGCACTTCCTCCAGCCGCGAGGGCGTGTCCTGCACGAACAAGGTATTGGTGCGCTGATCCACCACTGCGCTGCCGCGCTTGGACAGGATGCGCTGTTTGTCGTTGGTCAGCAGCGCGATGATGTCCGCACCCTTCTGGTAACTGAGCTGGAAACTCTCCGTGCGCGTGGCCTCGAGATCGGAAATCTCCTGGCTTGCCGCAAGCGCCAGCTTTTCCCTGGCCGCGATTTCCTCGCGTGGCGCGACCTGGATGACATTGCCGTTCCTGCGCATATCGAGCCCGCGACTCTGCAGGATGATATCCAGCGCCTGATCCCAGGGTACATCCTTCAGCCGCAGCGTGAGATTGCCGGTGACCGTGTCGCTGATCACGATGTTGAGGTTGGTGAAGTCGGCAATGACGTTCAGTGCCTCGCGCACCGAGATATTCTGGAAATTGAGCGTCAGTTTCTCGCCGGTATAGCCGGTGCCTCCGGTTGGCTTGCTCTGATCCGCAACTACCGGTTTGATCTCCACGATAAATTTGTTATCCGTCTGGTAAGCGGCATGCTCCCAGTTCCCTTTCGGCTCGACGACCATGCGTACGTTATCGCCTTGCGTAAAGGTATCGACAAAGTTCACCGGCGTTCCGAAATCCACCACGTCCAGTTTGCGCTGCAAATTACGCGGCAGCGTGGTCTTGAGGAAATCGACGATCAGGCTCTTGCCCTGCTGTTTGATGTCGATACCGACGTTCGGGTCGGACAGGTCGACCTGGATGCGGCCTTCGCCATTCTGTCCGCGATGGAAGTCGACATCCCGCAGGCTATGTCCCTGATCCATAGGTTTGGGCTCGGCAAACCGCGACCCGATGGCAGTACCCGTCTCCGCCGTCCTGTCCTGCAAGGTGATCAGCAAATCCTTGCCCTCAATTTTGGAGGTATAACCCATCATTTGGTCCAGATTGACTACCAGGCGCGTACGGCTGCCCGCCTGTACGATATTCGCGCTACGCAAGTTTCCCTGCCCGAATTCCTGCACGGACTTGCCTAGTCCGTTGGCGGTATCCGGGAAGTCCAGCACTATGCGCGGTGGCGTATTGATGGTGAAGTCATGCGGCAACGCTGCCGGCGCATCTTTCAGGCTCACCTTGATTACCAGTTGACCGGCAGCACCGCTGCTGACGCTGAGCGCCTGTATGCTGTTCTGCGCCCCGGCCTCGCTTTGCGCATGCGCAGCCAGGGTCATCGCGCCGAACAGCACCATAAATTTAACGATGCAGCCAATTGTTTTGTTAAGTTGATTCATGTTTTACTCCTGATCACTCCACCAGTTGCAGGCTGCTGATACGCTCCGACCAATCGCCGTCACTGTCTTGTACCATTTCCTTGAGCTTCACTTCGCCATCGGCAATTTCAATGATCTTCCCGAAGTTCTGTCCCATATAGTTGCCCGGCTTGACCCTGTGCAATTTCCCGTCCGGGGAACGAATGATCGCGTAGGCGACGTTGTTCTGGAACAGATAGCCGACCATCTTCAGGCTTTCCAGGGGAAACTCTTCCAGTTCCTCGCGGTGCCGCTCGAAATCCGGCTGGTTCAGGCCCGGACGCCCGCCACTGCGCGCTTCCGGCTTGCGCGGCTTGAAGGGATCGGGCAGGCCCGCCGAATTGTCGTAGTTGAAAGGCTCGTAGGGTTTAACCTCGGGCGGCGGCGGTATCTTGCCGCGCAAGCCCGCCCCGGAATTCTTCACGAACTCCTGCAGATCCTGGAACTCTTCCCCGCCACAGCCCACCAGCAACAGGGCGGCCAATATCGCTAAGTAGGCCATTCTCACTTTTTCCTCGCCTTTGCTTTCTGTTGGGCCAGTTCCGACTCGTCCAGATAGCGGTAGGTCTTGGCGGTCGCATCCATGGACAGCTGTCCGCCCGCAGGCGCGATACTGATGTCGTTTAACGTCACGATGCGCGGCAATTGCGAAATATCGCTGGCAAACTTGCCCAGATCGTCGTAGTTGCCCGTCACCTTGATGTGAATGGGCTGCTCGGTCAGCACCCCTGTCACCATCTCCGGGCCCGGCTGAAACAAATCAAACTGCAGCCCACGCCCGAGCCCGGCCTGGTTGATGTCGGTCAGCAAGGCATCCATTTCCGACTTGTTCGGCAACTGCTTCAGCAATGCGCCAAAGGATTCCTGGGTCTCTATCAATTGCTTCTTGATCAGATCCAGATTGATCGCCTCTTTTTTCTTGGCCAGGAAGGTGTCCTTCAGCGTCTGCTCTTCCGCCTTTGCCTTGCTGTAATCCGCCCACTGGTCTTGCCAGTCAAATACCGCTCCCGCGGCAATCACCGCAACGAAGATCACCACAAAGGCGCTGATCTTCACCGGCCAGGGCCAACTTCCCGGATTCTTGGGATTGACGTTCTTTATGTCTTCCAGCAGCTTCATGGGGCAAACCTAACCTTTCTTGCCAGCCGGCGCAGTAGTGGTTGCCGGCTGCTTGGTCAAGTTGAAATTCAGGGTGAACTGATTCACGCGGGCTCCATTGGCGGTAGTCGCGTGAATTTCCACCAGGGAAGGCGAGTCCAGCCACGGCGAGTCCTCGATGGCCCGCATCAATGTGGAAACCCGGGCATTGGACTGCGCATATCCGACCAGGTTGATCTTGTTTCCGGATTGCTTGATCGATGCCAGATACACTCCGTCCGGCAGGATGCGCAACATCTGATCCAGCAGATGCACCACATCCGAGCGGGTGCTCTGCAGATTCTCCACCACTTCCTTGCGCGCCAGCAGCGCACGGGTCTGTTCGCGCAGCTTATTGATTTCTGCGATTTGCCGGTCCAGCTTGGCGGTTTCGTTCTTCAGGTATTGATTGCGGCGCTCCTGATAATCGATACGCGCGCTGATGACGGCATGCACCAGCCCAACCACCACCGCAGCGGCGACCAGCGTTATTACACACAGCGAAACAAACTGTATCTGACGTGCCCGCCGTTTCTCGGCGCGGTGCGGCAACAAATTGATGCGTATCATGATGGATCGAACCTCCGCATCGCAAGACCACAGGCAACCATCAGTGCCGGTGCGTCCGTTTGTAACTGGCGCGGCTTGATTCTGCTGGACAGGGACATCTGCGCAAACGGGTTGGCCACCAGCGTATTGACCTGGGTGCGCGTAGCAACCGCATCGTCCAGACCAACCAGCGCGGCACAGCCGCCCGACAGCACGATATAGCTTACTTCGTTATATTGCGTGGACGTAAAGAAGAACTGCAGCGCACGCGCCACTTCAGCCGCCACATTTTCGCGGAACGGCGCCAGCACGTCGCTCTCATAATTATCCGGCAATCCCCCGTTGCGTTTGCCCGCCTCCGCCTCCTCAACAGACAGGCCAAACATTCCCTGGATTTGCTGGGTCAGCTGGTCACCGCCCACCTGCTGGTCGCGCATGTAGATCGATTGGCCATTGCGCAACACATTTATGTTCATCACATTCGAGCCAATGTCCACCAGCGCCACGCACTGATCTACGGCCCCTTCCGGCAGCTGCTGGGCGATTTGTTCGAACGCCGCTTCCGCCGCATAAGGCTCCACATCCATGACCACCGCCTTCAGTCCGGCCGACTGCGCAGCAGCCACCCGATCCTCGACATTGGCCTTGCGTGAGGCCGCCAGCAACACTTCTATTTCTTCGGCATTGCCGGGGGCCGGCCCCAGCACGGCGAAATCAAGATTGACCTCGTCCATCGCGAACGGGATGTACTGGTTGGCTTCGGTTTCGACCTGGTATTCCAGATCCTCTTCGCGCAAGCCGCTGGGCAACAGAATTTTCTTGGTGATCACCGTAGCCGCCGGCAACGCCATGCTGACATTCTTGATACGAGTTCCCAGGCGCTTCCAGGCCAGCCGCAGGCAATCCGAAACCGCATCCAGGTTGTTGATGTTGCCATCGCTTACCGCATCTTTCGGCAACACCTCGATGGCATAGCGCTCCACAATGTAGCCGTTGCCTTTGGGCTGTTTGTTCAGCTCAACAATCTTGACGGAGGATGTGCTGATATCCACCCCAATCAGAGGCGGCATCTTGGTCTGCAGAAAATCTAACGGAATATCGAAATTTCCTTTAAGCATAGGCCGGTTAGCGCTTTTCCGTATAAAGTGGTTTAAATCCTAGCAATAACTATAATCTATGTAAAGTTTTTTGTTTGGGGTTATTTTTCTCGGTCAGAGCCGATATAATTTTGCCTGGCCAACCTCTCCATTCTATCCGCTCCATGACCTCTC
>Ga0207433_10013142_pt1 | contig 12248 bp, 11 predicted proteins | sample YelNatPaOPGAMG01_FD_187559 | JGI IMG/M metagenome (GOLD analysis project Ga0207433, IMG submission 187559) | Hot spring thermophilic microbial communities from Obsidian Pool, Yellowstone National Park, USA - OP-RAMG-01 (SPAdes) (version 3) | ecosystem: Environmental > Aquatic > Thermal springs...
CCCCATGTGCTTGTGCCATATTGGTATGCTCCAATAATTACATCTTCAAATCCATCGCTGTTGACATCGCCACCACCACCAACTGTACAACCGAAACATTCATCGTCTCCTTCATGTCCACCATTTAGAATCACATCCGGAATCGTATCAAAATTCGGATCACCAAAATAGATATAAACCTGCCCCATTAACCAACCGCCTGGCATCGGAGCTGCCCCACAAGCGCCAACAATTAAATCATTATAATTATCACCATTCACATCGCCAGAACCAATTGCACCGCCAAAACCAGAACCGCTATGCGGACCTCTGATTTTATAATCACAAATTGTATCCATTATACCGGCTCCTAAAAAAACCAAAACTTCTCCGAATGCCCCAGCATTATTACAGGCACCAAGAATGACATCGTCAAATCCATCGCCATTTATATCGCCTGAGTGAAGATCAAAAAATGTCAATTTCTGTAAATTGTTGAGTCGAATGTCTGGAATCGTATCAAAATTCGGACCACCGAAAAATATCCAACATCTACCTCGATAGCAACTATCCGAATGTGGTGGTGACTCTATAACCGAATCGCCGACAATCATAATATCCGAAAAACCATCGCCATTCACATCGCCTGAAGCAATGCATCTGCCAAAATAAAAAACACTATCGGGTGATGTCTTCTGCCAAATTATTTCTAAATTATGTGTCTCTTGGGCAAATCCGGTTAGAAATACGAGAAAAATAAAAATTGAAACGAATGCTTTTGACAATTTCTTGCCACCTCTAAAAATTTCTAATCCGCCAAGGCGGACAAAGCGAAAATTAGCAAAAATGAAAAAAATTATCCCCCGCAGAGTCTTAACTTTCTCTCGATTATTTAACATCGTGCGTATTTTTACCAAGCTTTAATAATCTAACAAAATTTTTACTTCTGTCAATTAAAATCTTGCGCCAATAATTTGTTGAATTTAAATTAAACATTTTCATTTCCAATAATTCTTATTTGCGACATATCCGGATTGGTCAGAACAGACCCAAGCCGTAGTTGTATCATATGCCCAGACTCCCCATAACCAACCAGTATGACGGTCGCCACCGGGTTTGTAAACATTCCATGTAGCCCCACCGTCAGTAGTTTTCAGTACATACCCATTTCCGCACGAGACCCAGACAACTCTCTCATCCAGCGCCTGAACTTTAAGACAGGGGATTTTTTCTCCAGGCGCTATATCAGGATATTGGACTGCCCAAGTCTGCCCACCATCTGTAGTCTTCCAGATAACCCCTTTCCATTTATCAGTCCCACCATTCACATAGCCAACAATCCAGCCTATATTAAGAGTCGCAAATGAAACGCTCATAAGATTATGCGTTGGGTCGAGTAGGCTGTCGTGTCCAGTGTAACGGTTTAAGCTTTTAGCATCGGGATATCCGTGTCCGTCTTCACCTCGATAACGAAGCACCAATCCCGAGTCGCCAACAATCCAGAAACAAGCATAATTCCCCTCGGTGTAAGCAAAGATGCCGTTAAGTGCTCTGCCATCATCAGGACTGTCAACCGTCAGTGTCCCATCGGTCTCATAATCCATCTCTGGTTCTTCTTGGGCGATTGTATTGCCTGCCAAAATGAGCAGAGCAATGACAAGCATTGTGAATAAGTTTTTCATAACTCATCCCCATCATTGATTCTGGGACTTTTGTTTAATCGCTGAAGAACCCAGCCCAGTCCCATTATGACTGAATCCTTCTGGAACCAAATAACTCATTACACTCAGAGGCATAGCCTTTTGCCTTCGGCTCCATAAAGACAAAAGACCGGTTAGCCTCTGACGATTGACCTGTCCGCCGAAGGCGGATAGGAATGTATAATCCGGACCCCAAGCCCACTCTGCTCAAATCCGGTTCCAGAATCTCTTAAATTCATTTTACTACCGTAATCTTCCTAATTTCTCTTAATTCCGCATTTCTGCTCACCGCATTTATTGTAACCTCAATGAAATAAACTCCAGTTGCTACTTTTTTTTGATTATCATCTCTCAAATCCCATTTTATTACATATTGTCCAGTCTCAAGTTTTTTACTAACATCAATCGTCTTTATTATTTTGCCAGTAATATCGTAAATCCTTATATTCTTCACGGGTAACGAACAACGGACACGAATCACGGACCTTGCCGGATTCGGTTTAACCTCCGGCGGTCTGCGGAAAGCGGTAAACGGCAAGCGACTTTCCGCAGTTCCCGGTCCGGTATATTTACAAACCCAAACCCGTTTTGGCGTATAGTCTGAAGCATAATTAGAAACCATAATCTCATCTTTTCCATCACCATCAACATCGCCCGCCGATGCAACTATCCGACCGATATCATCATCGTATTGCACACCTTTTATCCAAGCATCAGGAGTTGTATCTAAAAGATTACCGCCAAGCCAAACATACGCTGCGCCCTTAAGGTAACCTTCCCAAGGAGCGCCGGAAATGATTTCGTCACAATTATCAAGATTAAGATTCCCGGCAGATGCTGTCCAAGTACCGAGCCATGAGGTATCAATCCTTCCAATCATCCAAACATCAGGAATACTGTCCATCGGGTTACCACCGAAGAGGACATATACTTTACCTCGGTTCATACTACCCAAGGGCCAAAATGGGTCGCCAAATACAGCGTGGTCGTAGTCAAAATTGTTGGTTATTAAACCCAAGCCCGCTAGACCAAGATTTTGATTGGGATATTCTCCAATCATTGCTACATCAAAAATTGTATCCATTGGACTTCCGCCCAAATAAATATATATTCTTCCATCGCCCCATGTGCTTGTGCCATATTGGTATGCTCCAATAATTACATCTTCAAATCCATCGCTGTTGACATCGCCACCACCACCAACTGTACAACCGAAACATTCATCGTCTCCTTCATGTCCACCATTTAAAATCACATCCGGAATTGTATCAAAATTTGGACCACCAAAATAAATATAAACTCTTCCCATTAAAAAACCACCTGGCATTGGAGCAGTGCCATAAGCTCCAACAATTAAATCGCTATAACTATCGCCATTTACATCGCCCGAAGCAAGTCCAACCCCAAAAAATCCATCTTGTGGTCTTCTTCCCGGCAAAATAATATCCGGAACTGTATCAACTGGATTCCCGCCCCAAAAAATTGTAATACCACCAAAACCTTCATTTGCATTAGCTTCGCCAATAATTATATCATCAAAATTATCGCCATTTATATCAGCACTATGGACTCTTGTTGGCGTAGTCCCTTTTGCAAAAGGACTCTTAAGCACAACATCTGGAACAGTGTCTCCAATTCCATTTCCGTAATAAAGATACGCTCTTCCAAGATATGGAGTTGTTCCAACAGCTGTATAAGTATCAGCAGAAACGATAATATCGGGATGCCCATCATTATCAACATCGCCGCTTGTTAAATTAAACCCAAACGCACACAGAACCGGATTTCCTGGAATCGTCCAAATTATTTCCAAATTATGCGTCTCTTGGGCAAACCCCGTTAGGAATACCAAAAAGATAACAATTGAAACGATACTTTTTGATACTTTACTTTTACGATTTATAATTTCTAACGGGGTTAGAGATAAAAGAACGACAAAAATTGGAATAGCGCCTTTTGGTATTTTTCTTTTGCGCTTTACGTTTTCTAATGCGGAGAAAGAATAAAAACCAAAAATTGAAACGAATTTTCGCTCAAGAAAATTTGTTTTCCCGCGATGCTTCACTATTGCTCCATTCGATTCAATTTACCAAAATTCTTAATCTTGTCAAGGGGCGGTAAAATAAATCGTTTCTTTGCGTGAACATAAATAACCGTTTTTCGTTCTGGAACCGATACGATTTTCTTGGCAATCGGATGAATTTAGCAGTGAATATATATATATATATATATTATGCATTCCTTCATCAATTTATAGATATTTTTAAATCAGTGTCAAGGGAAATTTTTAATTATCTTTGATTTATAAGATATTTGAATAGGAGAACTTATAAATTTGGCACAATTCGTTAATCTTTTAATTCAGGAAGGGTATTACAAAATTGGATTGGGTTACTCAAAGTGGCCATTGCGACGCGCCATCCGCTTTAGGCAGTTTTATCGCGCTTCTCCTCACTTCGTTCGGGTGACGCCTCGCGTTGTCCGCCTGAGGCGGACTATTCGCTTTAAGAATTGTTTGAATTTCTTGAGCGCTTTTGCCCGGTGGCTGATACGATTTTTGGTTTGGGCAGACAACTCGCCAAAGGTTTTTTTATATCCACTTGGAATAAATACCGGGTCATAGCCAAATCCTTTTCTGCCTTTGGGTTTGGTTGCAATCGTTCCGTAACAAGTTCCCTCAAATAAATAAACTTTCTTATCAGGAAGCGCAAAGGCAAAAACCGAGCGGAATCTTGCCCGGCGTTGCTTTCCTTTTAGTTGCGCCATCATTTTTAACAATTTTCTTATATTATCTTTATAACCGGCATTCTTGCCCGCATAACGAGCCGAATAAACACCTGGACTTCCACCTAAGGCGAAGACCTCTAAACCAGTATCTTCGGCTAAACTTGGTAGATTGGTTGCCCGCATTGCAATCAGTGCCTTGTGACGGGCATTGGCGGAAAGCGTCTTACCACGCTCGCTAATGGTAAGTTTTGGGCAGACCTGTTCAAGGGTAATAAATTTAAGAGCCGGGTTTTGGCAGATTGCCTTTATTTCTTTAATCTTATCCCGATTGCGGGTGGCTAAAACTAATCTCATTTCGTCATTTAGAAAATTTCAAGGCGAGGAAGAAACCACAAAATTACCCAGATTATCACAAGATGAAAGTGGTAAAGCAATTAAGCCTTGAACTTAAAGTCTGTCCTGTGCCAATCGCGTGGTTAGAGAAATCTTTTGCCCGATTTTGAGGTGGCGATAGTCCGTAAGAGTGCCTTTAAATCACCAACTCGTTTTTTATCCGCTACCAATACCGCATCCTTGGCTTTGACGATGACTAAATTTTCTACCCCCAAGGTTGCAACTACACCCGAATCCGAATAGATGATGGAATCTTTGGTATCAACACCATAATGTTCACCCAAAATAACATTACCGGACGCTTGAGTTAAAAAATGTCGTTCCAGTGCCAACCAGGAGCCGACATCGTCCCATAAAAAGTTGGCTTTGACGACCGCAATATTTTTCGCCTTTTCCATCACCGCATAATCAATTGAGGTAGTGGGTGCCTTCTCGTACATTCGTTTTAACATCAGTTCTTCTTGTTTAGTGCCGATGTATTGCTGAAAATTCATTAATTCAACATAAAAATCGGGCAGAAAAGTTCGGAATGCCTCAAGAATGGAGGATACCCGAAATACAAACATTCCACTATTCCAAAGAAATCTTTTTGCCTGCAGATAAGCCAAGGCGATATCTAAACTGGGTTTTTCTTTAAATTCTACCGCGCGGTGAATTGTAATCTTGCCGTAGCGTTCAATAACATCGCCAATCTGAATGTAGCCATAACCGGTCTCGGGGCGATTGGGTGGAATACCAAAGGTTACCAGATAACCCTGTTGGGCAATCTTGCAAGCGACTTTAATATTGCTAATGAATGTATTTACTGGTTTGATATAGTGGTCAGCGGGTAAGACAATCATTATTGCGTCGGGTGCGCTATTTGCTAAATAAGTTGCCGCCAGACCAATTGCCGGGGCGGTATTTTTGCCCATTGGTTCAAAAATTATATTTTGCTGCTTTACACCAGTTTGCATTTTAAGCAAATTTGCCATCTCGTAAGGAATTATGTAGCGTTGTTGATTTAACGGACAGAGTCGGGATATGCGTTTTCGGGTTTGCTCAATTAAGGAATCCTTACCAAAGAGCGGGACAAACTGTTTGGGGAAAGTTCGCCGACTGACTGGCCAAAATCTTTCCCCAATCCCGCCGGCTAAAATAATTGCATAAAGTTCCATTGCTATCCTCCCGAAGGGTCGATTCGACCAATCTTAGTTAAAACGGCAACGATATTACCAAACGAAAATCGTTTTTTTATCATTGCCGGAATTTTTAAAACATCATTGGTAAGATAGACTGTGCCGATATCATATTGGCTCGGTAATTTTGGTTTTACCATCAAACACTCCAACTTGCCAATTCCGGTTGAAACAACCATCGGTCCAATTGTTACTACCAAAAGCCTATAATCTTTCTTGTCCATATGGACATTTATCGTCAAGGTTTCATTGGGCTTTAAATTCAAGGTTCGAAAATAATACCAAGTTGAGAGTAAATCTTTGGTTTCCGGGGCAAGGTCAAAAACCGAGGAGTCGGAATAGAAGATTTTTTTTTGGGCATAGTCGAAATTGGCTTGGGTCTGATTTTTGTAATTACCCTCCGAGACCCTTTTTATTGATTGCCAAGTAGCAAAATCACGCAGCCGAGTATAAGATTCCAGTTGGTCATCAATTTGAAAGAGAAAGCGGTAGCTTGGATTGGATTTAAGATGGGCAACAAAGTGGTAACTCGTTTCCTTTTCAACGATAACTAAATCCTCAATTTTTAAATCCAAGGTGCCAACGCGTAATGGACCAAATTGAAGGGTGTAGTGGAGGGTTTCGCCAATGGGTAGCGTTAGAAATAAGACGATAAGGCTAAATAACATTGCTCAATGATAAATGGAATATGACAATTGTCAAGACTTAATGCCTGATTGATTAGTTTAAAATATTTGCCTAAAATTTTGTCTTGACAATAAGCGAATTTTCAATATCCTTCTTTTATGCTAATTAAGAAAAAAGATTGCCATTTCTGTAAAAAACAAGCGCGATATATTGATTATAAAGACCCCATCCTCAGTAATTTTATGACTGAGAAAGGTAAAATTCAAAGCCCGAAAGTTACTGGGGTCTGTTCGCTTCATCAACGAATGCTGGCACGGGCAATAAAAAGAGCCCGCAGTTTAGCCCTTCTGCCCTATGTCGTAAAATGAAAGTTATTTTGCTGACCGATATTGAACGATTGGGGGAAAAGGGTGCAGTGGTTAATGTCCGAGCAGGATTTGCCAGGAATTATCTTTTACCCCAGAAAAAGGCAATAATCGCTACCGCCAGTAATATTAAGTATTTCACCGACCAAAAAAACCGGGAAGAGCAAAGAATAAAGCGAAGAACGGAAAAGGCAAAGGCACTTGCGGTAAAACTGGCAACCCTTTCGCTGAAAACAACTTTGCCCATCGGTGAAGCGGGTGCCTTTGGCGCAATTACCAATAGTGAGATTGGCGATTTGCTGAAACAAGCCGGTTACGAAATTGATAAACACGCAATCTTCTTAGAAAAGCCAATCAACGAACCGGGGATCCACGATGTTTTAATAAAATTAGCACCCGAAGTTACCGTCCAAGTTAAATTATGGGTTACGGGCAAGAAACAATGATTGAAGTTAAGGTTGCGGGTATTGTGATTGACAATAATTCCAATTCACCCGTAATGCTTTTAAAGGAAGTCGCCAATGACAAGGTTTTACCAATTTATATCGGTCCAGCCGAGGCGGCTGCAATTGCCTATGCCTTAGAAAATGTTAAGGCAGTGCGACCTTTGACGATTGATTTGATGAAATTAATTGTTGAGGGAACCGGCGCAAAAGTAAAAAGGGTCAATGTTACTTCGCTGCGCAACGATACTTTTTATGCCGAAATAATTCTTGAGACCAATGGCAAACTTATCGCCATTGATGCCCGACCTTCGGATTCGGTCGCCTTAGCCTTACGCACCAATTCCCCAATTTATGTGGCAGAAGAGATAATGAATAATTGCCATACGGTTATGACCTTAGATGAAGAGACAAAACTGAAAGAACTGCGCCTCAAGTTACGCAGTACCGATATTGAAGATTTCGGCAATTATAATATTTAAAGTTTCTTTACTACTAATACCAACCTAATATTTTCAATGACACTAAAAGAGACCTTAGCCCGGCTGAAAGAGCGGACCGAGACGATTGTCTCCGAGTCCGAACTCCTCGCCAAATTAGAAAAAGCCCAAAACGAGAAACGACCCCTAAAGGTTAAATTGGGAATTGACGCCTCTGGTCCAGATATCCACCTCGGTTTCGCGGTGGTTTTAAGAAAACTTCGGCAATTTCAAGATTTCGGGCATACCGCCGTTTTGATTGTTGGTGACTTTACCGGTAAGATTGGTGACCCTTCGGGTCGTTCTAAGACCAGACCCCAACTTACCGATGCCCAAATTAAAAATAATGTCCTGCGTTATAAAGAACAGATATTTAAAATCTTAGACCCGACAAAAACCGAATTTCGCTTTAACTCGGAATGGTCTGATGCCTTGACCAGCAGAGACTTGATTAACATTGCCTCAAAATATACCGTGGCGCGGATAATTGAACGGGAAGATTTTAGTCAAAGACTGAAACAGGGCTTGCCAATTTATATGCACGAGATTCTTTATCCTTTGTTTCAAGGCTATGATTCAGTAGCCGTAAAAGCCGATATTGAATTGGGCGGTGCTGACCAATACTGGAACCTTTTGGTGGGTAGGGAATTGCAACGGGAATTTGGCCAAGAACCCCAGGTAATTATTACAATGCCCCTCTTAGAAGGGACTGATGGCAAACTGAAGATGAGTAAGTCCTATAATAATTACATCGGAATAGCCGAACCGCCTAAAGAGATCTATGGTAAGACGATGTCAATTCCGGACACAATGATTGTCCGCTATTTTCAATTAGCCACCAATTATTCGGATGCGGAAATTAAGGCGATAGAGAAAAGGCTTGCTGCTGGTGAAAATCCGAAGCATCTGAAAACCCTCTTAGCCAAAGAGATTGTGAAGATGTACTATTCAGCCGAAATTGCCGATGCCTGTGAACAAGAATTTGAAAAGGTCTTTAAACATAAATCTTACCCGAGTGAAATCCCGGAGTGGAGACTTTTGGAAAAAAAACTGAACATTGTTGACCTTTTGGTAAAGAGTAAACTTTTGACTTCCAAGAGTGAGGCTCGACGCAAAATTGGTGCGGGCGCAGTCTATCTTGATGGCGAACGGATAACCAACGCTGACTTGGAACTGACCGTTAACGAACCTATTGTCCTAAAAGTCGGCAAAAGAAAATTTTTAAAGATAATTCCAGTGCGGTAAGATGATAACCCTTAGTCCTTACAAAATAAGTATGTATCGGCAATGTCCTTTACGCTATAAGTTTTATTATGTTGACCGACTGATAAAACAATACCGCAAGGATTGGCCCCACTTAAGTTTTGGTGATAGTATCCATTCCGCGCTCCGAGAATTTTATCGCATTCCTAGTGGGGAAAGACGCAACTGGAAGCAATTAGAACAACTCTATCGCCAAAACTGGAACCGCAAAGGGTTTGCAACGCTAAAGGAGGAAAGAGAATGGGGGCTTAAAGGTTTAGCAATGCTTAAGGCATTCTATGAGCGAGAAGACCACTCGGTTATGCCCTTGCTTTTAGAAGAGACGCTTAATGCTTGTTATCAGGCGATAAACCTTTGTGGCCGAATTGACCGGGTTGACCCGCTTTTAGAAAGTGGCTGCGCAATAATTGATTATAAAACCGGTAAAGAGACCGATTTTGAAGAAGACGATAAAACATTGGCCGCCGCAATCTATAAATACTTAGTTGAGCATTGTCGGCAATGCAAAGTGGTGAAGGTAATTAATTACTATTTAGATTCCGGGAAAAAGGTCGTTGTCTTATCGGAAGCGACGGATATTAAACGATATTTAGACTCAACCCTCCAGGTAGCCGAAGCGATTACCACCGACGCTAAATTTTTACCCCGAATTACTAAATTATGCAAGTGGTGCGATTTTTTAGAAATCTGCCCGTCACGGGCAGAGATTATCAAGCAAGTTGAGGATTTACCATTTTAACTCATTTTTAAATAGCAATGGATTTTAAAGCCGCCAGCCGTTTTTTAGACTCGCTAATCAACTACGAACGCATCACTGGTTCTTATGATGATTTCAAGTTAGACCGATTCAAAAGTTTTCTTAAAGATTTAGGTAATCCCCAGCAAGATTTGAAAAATGTGATTTTAGTTGCTGGGACCAAGGGCAAGGGTTCGGTCTGCCATTTTTTAGAATCGGCATTACACCACTGCGGTCTTCGGACTGGCCATCTTACCAAACCCCATCTCATTTCGGTCACGGAAAGAATCAAGGTCGCAACCAAACCGATTCCAGAACCGGATTTAGCACGACTCTTGACCAAGATTAAAAATTTAATCCAAAAGCATAAGGTCACTTATTTTGAGGCAATCACCGCCACTGCCTTCCTTTATTTTTTAGAGAATAATTTGGACTATACAATTCTTGAGGTTGGCTTAGGGGGTAGGCTCGATGCAACTAATGTGACCGAACCAATCATCTCGGTCCTTACCCTGATTGGGCTTGACCATGTTGAAATCTTGGGTGATTCAATTACGAAGATTGCTTCCGAAAAGACTGGGATTATTCGGAATAATGGTTATGTGGTCAGTTCAAAACAACGACCGATGGCTTGGAATATTATAAGAAAAAAAATTGCCGAGACCAATGCCCAGTTATTTTTAATTGGTCGGGACTTGAAGATTGAAAACGAGAAGGTGACAAATGCGGGCGGAGAATTTACCGCTAAGATTGATAAAAATAGATTTAACTTTACGATACCGGTATTGGGTAGACATCAGATTGAGAATGCCTGCACGGCACTTGGAGTCTTACAAAGACTTTTGACTTTGGATAAGCGTATCAATTGGGATGGTATAACTCAAGGTTTGCAAAAAGTCAAGATTCCGGCACGTTGTGAAATTGTGCGGCGCAATCCATTAATAATGGTTGATGTTGCCCATAATCCCGATTCAGCCTTAGCCTTAAACCAAACCATCCAGGACTGCCTCAAAAAAGATGTTGTGCTTATCTTTGGGGCAAGTAAAGATAAATTGGTTAGTGAGATGCTAAAGACGCTGTTACCAATTAGCAAAAGGGTAATCCTTACCAAAGCCAAATCACCTCGGGCTTGTCCGCCTAAGGAATTAGAGAAGATAGTTGAACCTTATTCCATACCTTACAAGATAACAAAATCGGTAAAAGAGGCGATAGGGGAGGGGTTAAAAAAAGTTACCGAGGACGAGATGATTGTGATTACCGGTTCATTCTATGTTGCCGGTGAAGCCCTCCAGAGACTTTAATTTTCTCACCAAATTTTAAATTTTTCAAAATTTTCCGTTCAAAAACTTCAAGATTTTTAAAATGACTTTAATTTTTCTGATCCGCCTAAGGCGGATCATCTAAGTCATTGATTTTTCAATCCGAAATGCCTATTGACCAATCATTGGGGGCTAGGGTGGGGCTAGCCCCTATACCGAGCCGGAAGCAGTATAGATGGTAGTCCGCCTAAGGCGGATTGGGTAAGCCAAGCAGGCAGGGTAAAAGATAGGCAAGGTGTTTGGCTAAAGGCAAGACTTGAGGACAGGTAATAGGCTGGGTTTGGGGTAAAGCAAGTGGATTGGTTTGGGGTTAGAATTGTGGTTAGGCTTGGGATTAGCCCATTCCTTAGACTTCTGAGTAGCCTCCTTATTTCACAACCAAGAACCTTTTGGTCTCTTTTCCCGGTAAATGTGTAGGGCAAGGCTTTAGCCTTGCAAAAAACCAACCTAATAGTCTCCCTTTATTTAACAACCATAAACTTTTTGGTCTCTTTGCCCAGTTGTAAGAAATAAATACCTGGTTTTATTCCTTTGAGTGGTATTTTTATTTCTTGGTCGGTGCCCGTTAAGGCGACTTCTTTTATCAACTTTCCTGAGACATCAAAGATTTTCAGTCCGCCTAAGGCGGATTGGCTAAAAGGAGTGCCAGAATCGGGTATTTTGCCAAATGGACTAAATTCCCTACTCCAACGGACACGAATCACAGATTTTGCCGGATTGGGATAAATTGCAAGCGATTGGCGAAAAGCGGGATGCGGTAAGTGGCTTTCTTCAATTCCGATTGATTCTACTCCAATCACATAGAGGGCTGAATCCATAAGATCGCCAATAAAAATTTTCCGTCTTATCGGGTGATATTCCATACCTATGCCAAGTCCGCCAAACCTGATTTGGGAGATTACCGAATCATTATGACAGTCAAGGATTTCAAAAAGGTTACAACCAGCGCCAACCGTATCCCTAGTCCCAATATATAACAGATTGCTTGAATGGTTTAATCGTAAACCATCAGAAATCCAAGGTGGTGGTCTAATGGTCT
>Ga0207433_10013161_pt1 | contig 12238 bp, 11 predicted proteins | sample YelNatPaOPGAMG01_FD_187559 | JGI IMG/M metagenome (GOLD analysis project Ga0207433, IMG submission 187559) | Hot spring thermophilic microbial communities from Obsidian Pool, Yellowstone National Park, USA - OP-RAMG-01 (SPAdes) (version 3) | ecosystem: Environmental > Aquatic > Thermal springs...
CCAAAGACGGGTTCGTCATGACACTAATACGAGACATAGCCGTCACAAACGTCCTGCCATCCCGAGACTGGGCCTATGCAGGATGGCCCATAACAGTATCCGTAACAGTTAAAAACCTAGGCTACATTACCGAAAGCTTCAACGTCACAGCATACTACGACAACAAACCAATCGGAACAATCGAAGTCCTAAACCTAACCCAAGGCGGAGAAAAAACAGTAATATTCACATGGGACACAACAGGCCTAACGCAAGGAACATACACACTAAGCGCCAAAGTCCCAATACTACAATACGAAACAAACACAACAAACAACATCTACACAAACGGAAAAGTCAACATCCTAACCGAAATAAGAGACATAGCAATAACAAACGTTTCAACACCATACAACTGGGCATACCACGGATGGATAATAAACATCACAGTAACCATCAAAAACCTTGGGACACAAACTGAAAGCTTCAACGTCACAGCATACTACAACCAAACAGAAATAGGCACAATGGCTGTAACGAACTTTCCGCCAGGAACCCAAACCAACCTCACATTCAACTGGAACACAACAGAAACAACACCATGCCACACATACAACATATGGGCTGAAGCCACCCAAATCCCATACGAATACAACGCCACAAACAACATCTACATAGACGGCACAGTAAAAATTAGGATAGTAGGAGACGTAAACGGAGACGGAATAGTCGACATAAAAGACGTTGCAGCCGTCTCAAAAGCCTTCGGCACACAACCAGGAATGCCCCTATGGAACGAGGCAGCAGACATAAACCGAGACAGAAAAATCGACATTAAAGACGTGGCCCTAGTCTCAAGAAAATTCGGCTCAACATGCTAAAAAATATATACAACATCGCACAAAATACGCATTAACAAGAGGTGCAAAAATGATTAAAAAAATAAAAGTCATAATAGCAACAATAACCCTAACAATAAGCATACTAACACTTTCACAACAAACAATCCCAGCCAAATGCCTACCAGCCAACTCCATGTGGATTGAACCCACAACAATCCAGCTAAACGAAACAACCCCCGTGGGCTACAGGTTTAACGTAACCATATACGCCAACATAAGCGTGGCATCCTACGCATGGCAGTTCTACCTAACCTACAACAAAGCACATTTAAACGTCACAGGCTGCTGGTATAGTAAAGGGGATAAAAGCGAGTGGGCTGGAACCCGCCCAACAAGCCCCCAACAGCCAAGCTACGGCTCCCACAACGCAACCCACAACTATGTGCTCTTCGCAGAATCTCTGCAGGGCGCTGTTGAAACCCCACCAGGCAAATACAGCCTAGCAATAGTTGAATTCGAAGTTGTTGCTGTCCCCCCAGAAGGCCAAACATACCAAAGCCAGTTAAGGCTTGATATACCAGGGCCCTTCAACAGCTATGTACTTGACACAGACCTAAACGAAATACAACCCCTAAACTACGGAGGAACAACATACACAATAATTCCCGAATTCTCAGCGCCAATGCTTCTAATGCTAATGCTGCTTGCTTCCCTCTGTACAATCCTACTAAGAAAAAAATGGCTTAAAAACAATGCAGCTTACCATTCACAAAACTAGCTTAAATTTTAACCCCCCATTTTTAACTTTCAAAATTTTCGTTTTCCATAAGAGGTTTTTAGATAGATTCAAGAATAGTAAAATTCATATAGCCAAACATTTAAAAACTAAACGCTAGGTGGAAAATTGAGAAGTCGAAAATATTGCATAAAAACCATGTTGCTAGCAACGCTGATATTATCTATATCACTTCAAACTTTTCAAAATTTAACAAGCGTTAAAGGTTTACCCGCAAACTCCATGTGGATTGAACCCCAAACCCTATCGTTCAACTCAACAACCACCCCCGTCGGCTTCAGGTTTAACGTGACCGTATACGCCAACCTAAGCGTGTCATCCTATGCATGGCAAATATACCTAACCTACAACAAAAACCACCTGCAAGCCACAGGCTGCTGGTATAGTAAAGGCTCAAAAAGCGAGTGGGCTGGAACCCGCCCAACAAGCCCCCAAACACCAAGCTACGGCTCCCACAACGCAACCCACAACTATGTGCTCTTCGCAGAATCTCTGCAGGGCGCTGTTGAAACCCCACCAGGCAAATACAGCCTAGCAATAGTTGAGTTCGAAGTGGTTGCTGTCCCCCCAGAAGGCCAAACATACCAAAGCGAGTTAAGGCTTGACATACCAGGAGCCTTCAACAGCTACATACTAGACCCAGACCTAAACGAAATACAACCCCTAAACTTTGGAAGAGCAACATACACAATCACAAGCCCAGCCGGGCCACCTCCAACTCTGCCTAAACCATGGTTAGAAGCCGTTCCAAGCGAATACAAAGCCATAAGACCTGAAGAGTTTTCAATTGATATTTACATCCGAGATGTAGATGCAAGGCATAAGCTGATAGGACTGCAATTCAACCTAACCTACAACCCAAGCGTGATTACGCCAATAAATGTAAAAAATGGAACTTTTATGAGCAATTCAAATTGGGCAATATACGGTACATATCCAATGTGGCGGATCGAAGAAGATAAGGTAATTTATGGAGAGCTTATACTGCCAAACCCGAACACTGGGGAATGGGATCAAATAGTCTTTCCACATGGAGAAGGCCTCGTAGCAACAATCACCTTCAAAACACTTGTGCATGAAGCAGCAAACTTCAACATTACAATTAATCCGCTTTTCGGAGAATTCTTCCTAAACACCGACCTTGAATACATCCCCTACAATCCACCGAAAAGCTGCGCCTTCACATACGAGCCGCTGCCAATACCATCCGTTAAGGTTTCTCCTGAACACTACACGTCATCATCTCTGGGCGAAAAATTCCAAATAAAAATCAACATCCAAAACCTTAACGCCTTATGGAACCTAACACACGCAGAGTTCAAGCTCCAATTTAACGGTTCACTAATCGAAGCAATCGATGTTAAAGAGGGACCCTTCCTATCGCAGTTTGGAACCACAAGCTTTGCATTCAACATAAGCAATAACCACGTTGACGTCAACATAACATTAACGCAACCAACTGCATATCCGTTTGGAAACGGAACGCTAGCAACCATAACATTTAACGTAACATCACATCCGCCGGCAACATGCCCATTAAACCTTAGCGGCGTATCACTGCTAGACGTTGAAGGGCGCGAAATCTTATACCAATTAAGCCATGGATACTACGAGATGCACGAGCTCCTAACCCATCAATTCGTCATATCCGGCACAGTCTACCAGGTAACCACATTAAGCAACAGCACAATTTCTCCGATGAAACTTGATACCTCCCATCGTCTCCTCAAATTCAACGTTACCGGCGTAAGCGGAACCACGGGCTTTATTAACGTTACAATTCCAAAAGAACTAATGTGGGCTGAGAATGACGGTTGGCTCGTCTTAGTAGACGGAATAGAAGTTGAACCCATTGTAACCTCAAATGCAACCCACACCACATTATACTTCACAGTATCCTTCAGCTCCACTAAAACAGTCTACATATTCGCCACAAACGTCATTCCAGAGTATTCGCCACTAATGCTTCTAGCCCTATTCATAACATTACCTCTGATCGCCGCCAGAAAACTATACTTAAAAAAGCGTGAAAAGCCTTAACAACCTCCCCGTTTTTTCTCTGTTTTACCATTTTGACATGTTGGAACAAGGCAGTATAAAAATCGGACTAAAAGGTATTCTTGTACCAAAATTATAGAGAGAAGGGTTGATCCAGAATAGCTTACAAAAAGCGCATAATAAAAGTACATTAATTCCAACAGGTAAATCGCAATTTGAAAAAGATAAAAATGCTCCCGTCGCCTATACAATTTTAGAAATAAAAATAGAAAATAATTCTAGCAAAGCTTATATGTTTTAAACGCGTATTATTTTTTTGCCGAAGGGGAGAGGGCAACGAATTCCAAGTTTAAGCGTTTAGTGATATCGTTGTTTTTGCTTAGTTTTCTAACGGCTTGTGCTGTCTTTATATATCCTGTAAATGCCGATCCAGCCGCTATTTTGAAGGTTTCCTTGCCTGAAGGCACTTATCACGGGTATGATGCGGATCCTTGGCTTTGTGAGTCTTGGTTTTTAAATTTGACAGGAGCCACTCAAACTTTCACTGTTAGAATAAACAATACAAGCAGCAGTCTGAAGTCCTATGATACTCGTTTAGTTATAGCCCTTAACGACGCCGCATTTAATAAGCTTGTTTCTATATACGTTAACGGAACGGCTGTTCCGAAAACCGCTTTCAAATGGGGTACTCCTAAGCCTTACAACATTTGGACATGGCCTTCCGGCGACGTCTACCCAACATGGTTCAACGACACAATAATCAATGTAGGTTTGATTCCCAGAAAAGGCTACAAAGACTTGGTGGTTTCAGTAACATTTTCAGACCCTAACGGAGTGAGGGTACACTTTGACGCCTATGGAAAGAAGACTTCTGACATCCCAACTTCTGATGGGCAAATAACGCATAACCCGCTAAGCCAAGACTCCACAGTGTTTTTGAACCCAGGCGCCCCTCCACCACAACCTCCAATTGCAAGCTTCACATACACTCCCACATACCCTGAGGCAAACCAAATTGTAACCTTTGATGCATCCGCAAGCTATGACCCCGACGGAAGCATCATAAGCTACACTTGGGATTTCGGCGACGGCACCCCGCCAATAACGGAAAATGACCCAATAACTTATCATACCTACACTTCTTACGGAGACTATACTGTTAAACTAACAGTTACAGATAACGACGGCTTAACAGGTCAGACGGAAACCACAATCCATGTCAGCCAGCATCCAGTAGCATCCTTCGCCTTCACACCTCCAGACCCGTTAGTGCATGAACTGGTAACATTTGACGCTTCGTCGTCTACGCCTGACGGTGGAACAATAGTTAGTTATACCTGGGATTTCGGCGACGGAAACATAACAACTACGAGTAACCCGATAATCACCCACGCATATGAAACATACGGCACGTTCACCGTCACATTAAACGTCACCGATAGCGAAGGAAAATGGGACACAACATCCCAACAAATTACAGTTACAAAAACACCCGTAGCCGATTTCTGGTGGACCCCCTACTATCCGCAGAGAGGCGAAACAGTAACCTTTGACGCTTCAGCATCTACACCTGATGGCGGAACAATAATCAGCTATGCATGGAACTTCGGCGACGGAACACCAGTCATTGTTGAAACAGACCCTATAACAACGCATCTTTATGCCTCGGTTGGCAACTACACAGTTACATTAAATGTCACTGATAGTGAGGGCAGATGGGACATAGAAACACACACTATAACGGTTGTTCCAAAAAGGTTTTACCTAAAAGTTAAAACAGACCCAGAAGGTGTAACAACAATTCCTGGAGAAAACTGGTACAACGAAGGCACACAAGTCACCTTATCCGCTCCGGACCCGGTATCAGTTTCAACGGGTGTACGCTACAAGTTCCTATACTGGGATGTTGACGGGACACAGGTAAATGGAAATCCAATTACCGTTGTTATGGATGCTAATCATACGGCCACCGCCCACTATAGGCTAGAGTATTATTTGACGGTCCTCTCCCCCTTCGGCACTGTGGGCGGTGAAGGCTGGTATCCAAGCGGATCAACAGCCTACGCAACGCTAAACACTGGCATAGTTGACCATGGAAACGGAACCCGCAGAATGTTCACTAACTGGAGCGGAGACGCCTCAGGAGACAATTATGCCCAAAGCAACCTAATAACAATGAATGGTCCGAAGACTGCTGTAGCCAACTGGAAGACCCAGTATTATCTTACTGTGCGAACAGACCCACCTGCCATAACAACAATACCGGGCGAAGGATGGTACGATCAGTCGCAAAGTGTTCAGCTTATCGCTCCAACGGTTTCAGGCTACACATTCCAATACTGGGATGTTGACGGTGTTTCTCAAGGTACCGGTGTGACGACGATAACGGTTGCCATGAATGCTCCCCATACAGCGACAGCCCACTACACGCCACAAGTGGCAACCTACAAGCTTAAAATTGAAACCACCACAGGTGGCACAACAAACCCAACTCCAGGAACATACACTTATGCAGCTGGCACTCAAGTCCAAGTAACAGCCATTCCAAGCAACGGCTACATCTTTGACCATTGGGAGCTTAACGGCACAAACGTTGGCACAACTACAACGTACACGGTTACAATGAACGCAAACTACGTTCTAAAAGCCTTCTTTAAGGCTGCTCCAAAGCCGCTAACTGTTTCAATAAGCCCCATGTCCGCCTCAATCCTATTAGGCCAACAAGTAACCTTCACATCAACTGTCAGCGGTGGGACCCCACCATACACATATCAATGGTACCTAAACAACCAACCAGTTTCAGGGGCAAACACCACAACATGGACATTCAAACCAGCAGCAACCGGCGTATACTTTGTAATATTGAAGGTTACAGACGCAGCTGGCAACACAGCCCAATCAGACCCAGCAAAAGTAACAGTTTCATCAGTACCAGTAGGCGGATATTCAGTTTCATTGGCTAAAGACGCTCCAATTTCATCCATAATCGCTTACACAATGCTGATAGCCTCATTTGGCTCGCTTTTAAGCCTAACAAAACGCAGAAGAAAGTAACATTTTTCTCTCATATAGTCTTCTGATAAGTTTCATGCGAACGGGGTTTGGCTTTTTATTTTAGGCAAAATTTATATTTGTGGGTTAAAATTTTTTAGTAGGGTAAAAGTCGTGTCTGTGGTCACGGTTGATGAAAGAGGTAGATTAACTATTCCTAAAGAGTTAGGCGTAAGAGGCACAAAAGTGATTATAATTCCAGCGGGAAGCTTCTTCGTAACGATACCATTGCCAACTAAACCTCACGAAAAGGCAGGTTCATGGCTTCCATCAAATGTTGAAAGAAAAGAGTTGAAGGCGGTGGCAGAAAAATCCGCGTTTGAAAACGCTGTAAAACGTGCAAAAAGGAGAAAACAAATTTGATGATTGAAACGGACATGCTATACGCGTATGTAAAAAAAGAAGACAAGCTTAAACCCGTTGCAGAAAAAATTATAACAAAAATAGTTAATGGAGAGCTTGGCACAGTTTACGCTTCACGAGAAAGCCTCCACGAACTATACTACGTTTCAAAAAAAGAAGGAGTAAGCTTAGACGAATACATTTACAGGGCAGCCGCCCTAACAGCCATAGAAAATATAAAATTCATCGAAACAACATACCAAATAGACCTATTAGCACTCACATTAATGAAACAATACAAGATAGAATCCATCTTTGACGCCTATTACGCTGCCACAGCCCTAAATCAAGTCCCAGACCATACAATAATTTCAACAGACGAGGTATTCGATACAATACCAGGAATAATAAGGATAGACCCCCAAAAACTATAGTAAAAACTCTTAATAGCAACATAAATTAACCCGCCAAAACGCAAGAGAAAATAACCTTTTAACCCCTCTTATACTGCGGCAAACAATTTAACGGATGCAATAAACCATGCCAGAAAAAACTCGACAGACCAAAAAAATTCAGAAACAAGAGAAAAAGCCTTTGTTAAACAAGAAATTATTGGCGATTTCAATAATCTTGGCGATCACTATAATCATGGGTGCAGTGTTATACCAGTATATTTGGCGAAACCAAGAAGCTGAAGTTAAATTTTCGCTTAAAGCTGCAATAATCGACCAGCTTAGCGAAGATGAAATTCTTCGTAACCAAACTTTTGTTAATGAAGTATCCGCAATTCTAATGAAATGTAATTTTCTGGTTGACTACTATAACTATACCAAAACTAATGTTGCCTTTTTTAAGGGACTTGCAAAAGCCAACTTCGGCATAATCATTTTGAGGCTTCATTCAGCGCTTCGCATGGATGGTTCAGCGGTTGATTTTTTCACCTCGGAGCCCTATACAACCGACAAATATACACGAGAACAGAAGGAGGGACTATTAGTTAACGGCACAATAATCTATTCTAAAAAGCAATATTTCGCTTTTACATCAAAATTTGTAGAAGAGCTAGAGGGCACTTTTCCCAAGAGCATAGTTATCGCTATGGGTTGTCAAAGCTTAAACCAAACAGCAGGTCAACCTATGGCAAGAGCATTCTGTGATAGGAAAGGCGCAAAAGTCTATATCGGCTGGTCTGGCTGGGTTTCAGTAAAACATTCAGACGAGGAAACAATAAAACTGATGAGTAGGCTTTTACAAGAAGACAAGACCATTGGTGAGGCAATTAAAGATGCGAAAAAGGACCCCAATTACGGAGCCTACCTTAAATTTTATCCAGAATCTGCAAGAGATCTAAAGGTATCTAGTTTAATAAAAGAAGCGAAAACTTCTGGCTTTTCCGTAAAATCAACGGTGCTAGAAGGTTTCTATATAGCTAGAATATCGCCTGTTAAACGTTTTAATTCTCTTGCTACTGTCATGCACAGTTGGTTTCGAAGGTTTTCTCCTGTCAGATTTGCTATTTTCAATTTTCTTATCTCTTCGGCAAGCATTGCATCTTCTAGAACGTCGTTTATCCATTTTTCGAAGTCTCCTCGATAAAGGTGGAACTCTAAAGATTTTACGTTAACCTCGTTTATTTTTTCCATAAACTCCTTTAGCGATGAGGCACTTTTACCTGTGTAGTTTCCTATTGATGTGAAGAAGTAGAAGGCCTTCTCTCTTGGAACATTTTTTAATGCTTTTGTTTCATGTTCATTTTTCACTTTGTTTCTCCCCTTCTTATCTTCTATTTTGGTTCTCTGTTAGTGTTAACTTTTTCGGGTCATTTATTATTAAAGGTTGGGTTTCCTTAAACTTTTTTGTAACGATTGATGTGCGTATTCTTAGAACTCCGGGGAGCGGCGCCACTTTGCTTGCAATAAACTCGTGGAGGCTTTCTTGGCTTTCAGCCGTTACCTTTGCTATTATTTGGAGCTCTTCTGATAGGGATGTGTAGACTTCTGTTACTTGGGGAATTTTGCATAGTTTTTCAGCCACCTTCTCACTTTCTTTAGGGTCTGTGATTATTGTCATTATGGCTGTTATGGTTTTGGCTCCGGCTTTTTCGGCATCTACAAGCGTTGTGTACTTTTTTATTATGCCGTAATTTTCCATTCGTTTTATTCTGTCGTAGACTGTTGAGTGGGCTATTCCGAGACGCTTGCCAATGGTTGTGTAGGTTTGTCGGGCATCCTCCTGTAGCATTTCCAGTATTTTCATGTCTGTTGAGTCTAGGCTTAACGTGTTGTTTTTAATCCGCAATCTCCAGCCCTGCTGAACGCTTCCAATTTAGAAACTGCAGCTAAAATATATTTTGTTGTCGGAAAGATGTAGAAAAATCCTTTAAAAATTGGAAAGTGTTCGATTGATTAGCATCAAACAGCGCAAAACAAAACCTAAAATGACAACATCCATTTCCATCCATCTTCTTTTAAGAGAGTTCGCCGGCTTTGGAAATTTTCGGAAAAATGTTTGAAAAACCATTTTTAATCTACAATCTTTCAATTTTTGTTTTTTAAATCTGCATTTTTGCAGATAAACTGGCAAATAAGTTTAAATCTGTGTGGGATAGAATATTCTTCTAGAAGATTCTAACAGAGAGGTTGTGTCTAAAGATGAAAACATCAAGGATTTGGGAAATTCTTAAAAGGTTTAAGGAAACATGCAGGTTCCGCGGTTGGAGAACCTCTGAAAATGAGGATTGGGTTGAAGTTGACCGAAAATATCACAATTTCCTGTTAACGAGGAATATTCATCCCTCATCTTTTAGGAATATTGCCCAAAACAGAAAGTGTGTTGTGCGTGAGGGCTTATCCTATCGGGTTGTTGAAGCCTCTTACATGGCTTGGGTTTTCTCTGAAACACCTCCGGAAAGCCTCCTAAATCTTATTCTTGAAAGTCCAGAATTTCCAAAGAGGGTTGCCCTCTACGATTTAAGCCCCCTAACAGAAGGGCGAAACACTTGTGTAAAACTTAACTTTACCGATAGCACGGTTTTCCAAGAGTTTGAAAACTTCCTTGAAAAGGAGTTTGGAGTTAAAATTGAACAGTATTCCAACCTAAAGCCAAGCCTTGAAGACTGCACATTGGCAGAAACACTCTAAGATTAGGCAATCAAAGATTTGATAAGCAAAATACGCGCATATATTCTATTTGTGAGTGTGCATGTCCGAAGAGGCTGAAGAGGTTAAGAGGCTTCTAGCCTTCAAAAAGAAATTAGAAAAGAGGGTTGAAAAGCTTGAATCTGAGCTTAAGGAGTTAAAATCAATTTTGGAAGCTGTTAACTCCGTGCTTTTAGCCAAAGGGTTTAAACGTGCTGAAATTGCCAAAGCCCCGACAGTGCCAGCGGAAACTATTCAGCCACAACCACAAACGCAGATGCCAGAGTTTAAGGAGATAATCCCCCTAAAAACTGCGGCTGGCGAGACGCTTGCAAGACTCTATGTTGGGGAAGACTTCTTAAAAATAGTTTTGGCAGAAGACAAAAACTTCAATGTTAACACGCCGCCCTTTAACCAGTTTCTTGTTGAAAGGGTTTTAGCAAAAATGCAGCAGAAAGACGGCGAACTAGTAAAGGCTGGAAAACTAAAACCCGAAGAAATCTTCTCCTACAATATTGTTAGGGAAGGCGACATAGTCCGCGAGATCCATGTGAAAAACTTTGACGCCGAACGCCTAAAAGAGATTAAGTCAAGCGTGAAATGGACCTTGGAGAAAATGTATGAGAAAATGAAAAGCCAAAGCTGAAATGGTTTATCCGCCATTTTAGGGCCATTTTCTATCAAAGTATATGTTTTTGCCCCTTGCTGAAAGCGGTATGCCCATCGCCACGGTTGCCTCAGGCATAAAGCCCAACTTTAGTGCCGCTGTTCCTATGCGATACATTATGCGGTTATCAATGTTTAAAAGACCCGCCATTTTAACGGCGGAGCCTAGGGCTATTCCAAGGTCTAAAGCCTTGAAAAGGCATGTTGGACCAGCAAAATCTTGTCCCACCCGCTTCTGGAAGTCTTCAAATTCCTTGCAGTCTTTATAGCCACATGCCCCACAGTTTAGCCCTATGCTTCTGTTTCCTCTAACCCCTATGAGCACTACGGCTTCTGAGTCTTTCACGTTTTTCGCATCGCGTTTAAACCCGTCAATTTTTCGCTCTTCACCTATTTCGTTCATTTTTTCAGCTATGGCGTCCTTCTCTTCTCCATAAACAATTAATGTTAGGATGTCGTCTATTCCAGCTGTTTTTGGAGCGGTTCTTGCAGAGGCTAGCATAAGCTTGGCAACTTCAAAAATTGCCTCTTTCTCGCCTTTTTCACCCTCAATTTTTGGACTCATACTCCCACCCTCTTCAGTAGCGGAACCATGTTAAGGATATGCGAAGTTAAATGTTTTGCCAGTTTCGCCTAAAAAGAGGTGAAAGCTTTCCTTAAAAGCTCAATTATGGCGTTTAACTGTCCAGTATACAAGCCTACAGCAAAGAGGGACACGCCTAAAAGCAGAAGTAAAGCGCCGATGACCCTACGCTCTTGTACGTCCATCTTTTATCCCTTCAAATATTTTTTAAGGCGGGCTTCAATCTGGTTTTTTGGCATAAAGCCGACTATCCTGTCAACTTCCTCGCCATTCTTTATAATCACGAGGGTTGGTATGCTGAAAACTTGAAAGCGGTCGGCGGTTGCCGGGTTTTCATCCACATTGATTTTTCCAAACAAAACTTTGCCGGCATACTCCTTTGCCAGCTCTTCAACAACCGGAGCCATCATCCTGCATGGCATGCACCAGTCCGCGAAAAAGTCAACCAGTACAAGCGGGTTTTTCCCCACAAATTCGTTAAAGTTTGAATCTGTAATGTGGGCTACTTGTCCACTCAAATTCTTTTTCTCCTTAAACTCCTTCATTAATTCGCGCAGTTTCTTTTCTTTAATATGTTTCAGTTCTTCATCATCGGCGGATATAAACCCTTCGTGTTCCCCAAACATGCAGCAACCTCATTCTACTTTTTAAGGCTTTTTAGAAGGGCTTTAAATTTAGCGTAGGCCTCCTCTGGGTTGTTAATCCCTGCGGCAGCTTTCTCAAAGGGACAAACATTCTTCCCGGAAGCATCTAATATATTTTCCACAAGGCTATCCCATTCAATATAAATGCCGTAATTCTTAAGGAACTGTTCGGCTTTCATGCTCATGGTTAATGCGTAAAC
>Ga0207433_10013163_pt1 | contig 12235 bp, 8 predicted proteins | sample YelNatPaOPGAMG01_FD_187559 | JGI IMG/M metagenome (GOLD analysis project Ga0207433, IMG submission 187559) | Hot spring thermophilic microbial communities from Obsidian Pool, Yellowstone National Park, USA - OP-RAMG-01 (SPAdes) (version 3) | ecosystem: Environmental > Aquatic > Thermal springs >...
CTCGGTCTCGGGCTCCCATATCTCGTGTTAGCGATTTTCATCGGCGCTGTTTACCGAATGAGGAGCGGGGTTTGGAACCTTTGGGTCAATCGGTTCTTCGGCTTAGTTCTTTTGGCGGCAGCGATTTATTTCGGCTATCAAACTGCTTTTGCATTTGGGCTTTTGAAGGCTAAGCATCCATGGCAACCCTACACGCCCCAAGCCCTACAGGCAGCAATTCTGCAAGGCAAACCCGTCGTCATTGACTTTTGGGCTACTTGGTGCCTCGCTTGCAAAGAACTGGAACGCAAGACCTTCAGCGACCCAAGGGTTAAGGAGCGCTTGAAGGAATTTGTGACCTTGCAAGTTGACATGACAACCGGCAAAGACCCAGTTGCCAAAGAAGCATATCGGCGGTTCAAAGTTCGCGGTCTGCCAACGGTCATCTTCATCGGTCGCGACGGCAAGGAGAGGAAAGATTTGCGGTTGGAGGGATTTGAACCGCCAGAAAGTTTCCTGCAACGATTAGAGCAAATTCAATGACCACCGGGTTTCGTCGCCGAAGATGAATTTAGCGTCAGGCTTGTCCCTGATAGCAGTTAAACGATCACCGCCTATAAAGGGCGACACTACCTTTCGTTTGATTTTGAACAGATGTCGTCCATAAAAGGCGATACTACCCAAATTCACCGCTAACAGCAGATTGAAGTCAATAGAATGGTAGTCTTAGAACACACTCGCAAGATGTTGACGACACAGATTTTTTGCTTTAAACTTGTAAGTGCCAATGGCGGGCCCGTGGTGCAGCCTGGTTAGCACGTCGGCCTGTCAAGCCGGAGGTCGCGGGTTCAAATCCCGTCGGGCCCGCCAAAATAAACGCCGGCAATCGCACCAATGTGGGATTAAAACGAATAGACCGTCATGTTGTAGTTGGTGACCTGTTCGGCGAGGAAGCGGACATCCCCCTCGGTCAGCAACCCTGTCTTGACGAGGAATTCTTTGTTCTCCTCGAAAAGTTTGCGGATGTTCTGCTCAACTTGCCGTCCCTTCTCCCTGTCCCTTGTAATCTTCACATGATACTCGCTTTCCTTCGCCAAAGCGCAATAGCGAACCCAAAACTTCATGACCTCAATCCGCTGCCTCAAAATCTCGTCGTCGCCGACCTTCGCTATGGCTTCGTCCAACCTCGTCTCAAGTTCCTTCAGCCTCTTAATTGGTCTGTCAGCGTAATGGGCGGGTGACCACATCGGCCATTTCATGTCTTCAAACATGAGCCGTTCAACTTCTTCCCTCACCTCGCGGACGATTTTCGCAGCAGGTCCGTAGTAGTTCTGGAAGAAATCGCGCTTGGCTGCTTCAATGTCCAAGTTGACATCCCAGAGCAGTTTGCGATAAATCCACTTGCGCAGAGGGTCAGGGAAGAAAGCGCCTGAAGGCGGATCGCAATCGAAGAAACCGTTGAAGCCCTGGGAAAGGTAGAAGCGCATTTCCTCTTTCATGTCCTCAGGCTTTGGGATGAGGAAGGTCCTGCCAGCGGGGAGGTGCCCAAGCAACACGAGGTCAAAGTAATACTCGAAGACCGTCCTCGTGCCTTTGAAGTCACCAAGATATTTGCGCCACCGCTGGATGTTTTCCCGATAAGCGACATTGACAGAGTGCTCGTTAATTATCGGACCGTGCATCGATGCGCCTCTTGGTCTCGGGGCGTAAAGCAAGTCCATCTCTTTACCGTTTTCCAGCAACTTCACTTGTTGCGGTGGTTCTTCGCTTCCGTGATAAACAATCCAACCGAAAACGCCTTTGAAGCCCCGAGCCTTTAATGCCCGCCAAATTTCGTTGTGGATGTGGATATACCAGTCTGTCGGTGTCCAACCTTTTGCCTTGCATTTTTCACACTGGCAAAGTGACAAGTCCGCTGTGTCAGCCGACCACATGCTGATGTAATCTGCATCAGGGCAGTTAGTGAGGACCCAGTTAACAGCGTTCTCAACAAACCAGTTAAAAGCGTTTGGGTTGGAGAAGCAAAGGCTTTGCCCTGCAGGGGCATCCCAAGAGGGATTGGGGCGACGAACCCCTTTCTCGTCAGCGGGCAACCAATCTTGCTTGTCCGAATAATCCATCTTCACAGGAGGTCGCCCATCGGCGAAGAACTGATACTCAATGAGTTGAGGCCAAATGTGTCCCCATCGCCAAGTCTTCAGACCGATCCGCTTGATGAGTTCCTGCCCCTTAGGGTCTCTTGTGTAGCCAGTGAAGTTGAAGCCCCAACATGCGTTGAGTTCAGGACCACCGAAGGACGGCAGGCGATTTTCAAAAGCGGGTTCCCTTAAAATGTCAAGTCCGACACGGACGGAAAGGTTCTTTTTCTTTGGGATGACAACGCCCAAAGGCTCGGGACCGTAAAACCGACAGCCCAATTCCTCCAGCAAAGCATATGCGCCATAGACGCAGCCTCTCGGAACTGAGGCATCAATGGAAACTTCGTCTTTGCTGCTCTTTAGGCGAAAACCGTCAAGTTTTGCCACTCCCCTCCTGACACGGATGACAACCCTCGCTCCTTTCGCTTTTTGACCATCTGAGACAATTGGCAATTGAGCCCCACTTATTCGCTCAATGTATCGCTGTAGGACTTCCGCTGCATACGCTGGTGGACCTTCTGGTGGCGCAACGATGGTTGCCTTTGGTTTCCCGTCGCGAACTAACTCAACTGCCCCAACAGCCATCACTGTCATGCACACAGCCAACATCGCCCACAAAATTCCCCACATCATCTCCCAACACCTCCAAATGCAGTGTGTTTTTCTGAAACAACCGGGTTTCATTTTACCGCATGACGAAGTTACTTGGTTTCCGTTCCCAATTTCGAACAGGCAGAGATGAGACGATTGGAGCGAAAGTGGCAGTAAGGTATATGCAGCGACAAATTGGAGGGAAGGTTCAAACATTTGCCAGATTTAAAAGGTTTCAATCAAATCAAGCCAAATTGATTTAGCCATAGGAGTAAGTGTCTGGCGACGAAACCGCATAGGAAGGCGAAAGGCAAGATGAAGCCGAAAATGGCGAGGGCTACACGCCAGCCTTGTTCGCGAACCATCATTAGGAACTGAGCGATGCAAGGAACGAACAAAGTCAATATGATGGCAGTCGTGATTAGGTCAATCCCGCCAATTGTCCCCTTTTCAACCATGTCAAGCAAACCTGCAGCGCCATAGTCGCGCCTGAAAAAGCCAAACAAAATGACTGTCGCCATTTCTTTCGGCAAACCCACCCATTGAACTGGAACAGATAGAGCAGCAATCACCAAATCAAACAAGTGGGTTATCCTGCCGAGCCAGATCAGAACGCTTGCCAAGATGAAAAGCGGCGTCACTTCAAGGAGATACCACTGAAGCCTTGTCCATGTCTTGACCAAAACATTCTCAAGCCGGGGCAACCTTAGCGGGACAACTTCAATGAAGAAGCGGGGCGGTTCACCGGGCAGCAACTTCGCTGTCAAAAAACCAACAAGCAGAAAAACAATCAAAACGAAGAGAGCCCAAATCAAAATGCCTCCCTTGACTTTTGAGACTGTCGCCATCATCACGCCCAATTGGGCTGAACAAGGGACTGCCAACGCTAAAAGGAGCGTTGCGATTATTCTTTCTCTCCTCGTCTCCAAAATTCTCGTCACTAAGGTTGCCATCGTGTCGCACCCGAACCCGAGAACCATCGGGATGACTGCCCTTCCCGAGAGCCCGATGCCTTTAAACAGCCTGTCAACGAGCAAAGCCAATCGCGGGAAATAGCCGCTATCTTCAACGAGCGAAAAAACCAAGAAGAAAGCGGTAACTATGGGCAACAAAAGTGCAAGGGCGTATCGGATGCCGAGGGTGAAAATCCCATAATCACCCACGAACAAATCCTGCAGCCACGACCAAGGTATCAGCCAGTTGAAAAAACGCTCAACGGGTGGGATGATGTAGTTGCCGAAAACTGTATCTTCCAGAAACTCAACCAAAGTGCCGGCAGCGAAGACCCCAACAAATTGATAGAAGCCAAAGTAAAGCAGCGCCAAGAGAAACAATGAGCCCCAAAAAGGATGAATGAGCCAATCGCTAAGCCGGTCTGAGATAGTCCGCGTTTTTGGGGTAAATCGCTCAAAGACCTTGCTGGCGATATATTCGCTGAGTTGCTGGCGGACTGTCGTGATGCGGTAAAGAGGACTTCTTTCCCCACCCACTTTCATCTCTTGCACAATTCGCCTGATAGTTTCTATTGCCTCTTCGCCTTCCCGCCCCATCACCAATTCTTCAATCTCATCATCACCTTGCAGCAGCAAAAGGGCAATTGCTCTCTTGCTCATGCCATAACTTGATTGCAAGCACCCTTCAATTCTGTCTATTGCTTCTTCCAATTTCGGGTCATATCGTATAAGTGGCGGAGCCTTGGGCGACTTCATGTATGACCCTCCTTAACTGCTCAATACCTTGCCCAGTTGTCGCAACAACTGGAACGACAGGAACGCATAGGATGTTGGTGAGCAATTCGGTATCAATCTGAACCCCTGCCTTTTTAGCCTCATCCATCATGTTCAGCGCTAAAACGAGGGGAAAATCCGCCTCAATTAACTGCAGTGTCAAAGGCAACATTCGTTCCAAGTTCTTTGCGTCCACCACATGCACAACGACATCGGGTCTTTCTTCCATGAGCAATCGGCGGGCAACTCTTTCCTCTTCAGAACTGGGAAGCAGCGAATACATGCCGGGAGTGTCAACAATCTCGTAAAGCACACCATCAATGTAGGTGCGACCACGAAAAACTTCAACGGTGGTGCCTGGGTAGTTTGAGACAGTGACATAAATCCCCGTCAATCGGTTAAAAATCAAACTCTTACCCACATTGGGACTGCCGACAATAGCAACCCGCTTTTGAGGAATTGCCTCAAGGGACTTTTGCTTTACTTTGCTCCACCAAGCCCATATGCGAACTCCAAGCGAACGGCGAACTGAAACTTGTTTGTCCTGATGAGCCATAAGCCGTTGCTCCTTTCCGAGCAGCCATCCATCAAATTTACTTCGCTCTTTTTGAAACGCTGCCATCTTGAAGTGGTCCTGTTGTCAGTAATTTCCTGACTTATCAACTGCGGTCGTTAGCCTTCCATTCGATGCATGACGATAAAAATTTCGCACAATGCCTTTCATAGAGACGAAAAATCGCCGCAGAAAGTTTGCCTCATGGGAGGCTATTGAGCAGAACAAAAAACTTTCGCTACCCACGACGCCTCCATTGGTCAAACAGAACTGCTAAGACGACTAATGCCCCCAAAATAACCTGCTGCCACTCATAAGGGATGTTGAGCAAATCGCTTCCGTTGCGGATAACTGCCATCAGCAAAGCACCCAAAACTGTCCCCAACACGCTTCCCCTTCCACCAGCCAAACTCGCACCACCGATGACTGCTGCGGCGATTGCGTGCAACTCATAAAGTTGCCCACCCGTCGGCTGACCAACTGACAACCTTGCCGTTTCCACGATGCCACCAATAGCCGTTGTCAAGCCACATAGAATGAACACGAGCATCAACACTGAGTGAACAGGGATGCCAGAAAGTCGCGCTGCCTCCCGATTGCCACCGACAGCGTAAATGTATCTGCCGAAGCGGGTAAAAGAGAGAAGCAATTCTGTCAAGGCTGCTACGATGGCTGCTATCAGGAACGGGATGGGAATGCCTAAAAATCGCCCAGTGCCCAATTCAAGAAAGGGTTCAAATTTGGGTTCTTGCGGAATGAAAACATTTTGGGCTTTGCTCAAAACGAGGGCAAGCCCGCGAGCGATGCCCATCATGCCCAAAGTCGCGATGAAGGGCGGGATTCGCCCTTTTGTCACCAAAAATCCGTTCACAAAACCACAACCAATCCCGACAAGTAAGCCTAAAATTATCGCCAAGATGATTGGTTTCTCTGCAGCCAAGAAAAGCGCCGTCGCGACCCCGACAAGGGCTAAAACAGAACCAACGGAAAGGTCAATTCCACCAGCGATAATAACCAAAGTCTGCCCAGCCGCCAATGTGACGATGACGGCAGTTTGAAAGCCGATATTGCTCAAGTTCTCAAGTTTGCGAAAATTTGGGTCGTAAAGGGATAACGCTGTCCCCAGCACTACCAATGCAATCAATGGTGCTACCCATTCTGCCTGCCAAATTCTTTGCCACCTCATTTCACTACCTCCTTTGCCGATGCCATTGTAGCACTTCCTATCGCGAAAGCGACAAAATCCTTTGGACGAACTAAATTAGCCGAAATGCAATTTCTTGATTGCTTGGACACCAACCGGATAAAGGAGGTCTGAAAGGATGCAATGGTTAGATGACCTAATTCTTCAAGCGCTGAAGGAAGATGCGCCACACGGCGATATAACAACTGAAGCCATTGTCCCTGAAGACATGAAAGGTCGGGCAATCATGATAACTAAGGAAGATGGAGTGATTTGCGGTTTGCCTATCGCTGCAAAAGTTTTCACTTTGCTGGATTCAGAAACGCTCTTGGAAGCCAAAGTGGACGAGGGCGAATGGGTCAGCGCTGGAAAAATCATTGCCGAAATCAAAGGTAAGTTAAGGGTTCTTTTGATGGGCGAACGAACCGCTTTAAACTTTGTCCAACGCCTTTCAGGCATTGCCACTTTAACGAAGCGTTTTGTAGAAAAAGTTGCACCTTATGGAGTTCGGATTGCAGACACCCGCAAAACGACACCACTGCTTCGTGCTTTGGAGAAATATGCAGTCAGATGCGGAGGAGGAGTTAACCATCGTTCCTCACTTTCCGACGGAATTCTCATCAAGGACAACCACATCCGAGCAGCAGGCAGCCTCGCAGAAGCAGTGAAGCGCGTTAAGGCTCGCGTCCACCATCTCCTGCGAATTGAAGTTGAGGCTCACAGTTTGGATCAAGTGCGCGAAGCATTGGAGTGTGAGGTTGACGCTATCTTGCTGGACAACTTCAGCGTTGACGAAATTCGTCAAGCCGTCCAAATTGTCCGCGACTGGAGTCAGCGGACTGGACGCCTGAAGCCGTTAATCGAGGTCTCAGGTGGCGTTACCTTGGACAATGTTGAAGCCATTGCTCAGACCGGAGTTGACTTAATTTCAGTGGGAGCGCTCACTCATTCTGCCCCTGCTTTGGACATCAGCATGGAAATCGAGTGACAAGGCAAAGAACTTCAAAAAGCACGCTCTCGCGATATCCTGACCCTCCCGAAGGTTCTAATCTTCTTCCTCACGCTACTGGCTTAAACCTGCAATTGGACGACGCAATTAAAACGAATCAAACAATCCATGCTATGAATTTTAGCCCCAGTGAACAAAAATGGGTGTGATCCGCACTCCACACAATTTCTACACTCGCATCCTTTTTGCTGGCTAAAGCCAATAGCATTGAGCAGTTTCAAACACATCCCTTACCATCTTGACAAAAGCGAAAAAGGAGGGAGCACCAATGTGGAAAGTAATGCTCTCTCTCGGTCGTGGTGTGTTTATTAGGTGGTTTTGAAAGAGTAAAAGGGATGCAGCCACTACCTCCGTTCCCGCCTGGACCTCATAACCATTCATGGGATGAAGTTTCAGACCTTCCAAAGCCAATGGTTATTTTAAATCCCACCCATATCCGTCAGGGTGATGTAGTGCAATTACAAGTTATGATGACAAGCGATACAGACATCTGCAAAGTTTATTGGCCACCTTGTTCTTTTCCTGGCAATAAGGCTCAAAATAGTGTTGTAGTTAAAGAGTGGCATGCCGATGTGGGAGGAACCTTTGGGAGATTGGACGAGAAGGGGAATTTCGTCCCCGAAGGAGACCCTACTAAAGTCACTCATTACAAACCACCAAAAGGTTACAGAGGTTATGTTTCCATCACTGTTAAAATAGACGATATACCGCGGGCAGTGGACCCGGCGACTGGAGAAGAAGTGGGTACATATAATGATGAGCCACCTGCAGTCAGTGACCCAGCAAAACTTACTGTTTGGGAGTTTGAGATAGACCCGCCTTACATTGATGCAAGACCAGTTGACCAATATAGGGAAGGTCAGGCTCCTTATACTTTCACTGCAACTTTTGAACCTGGTGTTGACCACAACGGCAACCCTATGGTTACTCAAATAGAGTTTCGGTTGAATTCGTCCAGAGAGCCAGGCTTTTGCATAAACGCTACGAGAGAAGAAGGTTCGTGGACTGATACAACAGCTAACGACAACGACTTGAAGTTTGTTCCAAATCAAACTGGTTTAGAAATCCGAGCACCTGAAGGAACAACAAATTACAACCAAGCAATTTACACAGTGCCTCAACCACCGCCTTCCACAGTCACAGTTTCGGTGAGAGTTGCTTGCTTGGATTACGGGGCACATGGAAGCATAACTGCAATTGCATATGGAGTTCCTTCACCAAAACCTCCCATTGCTCGTTGGAAAGGGACGCTTATTCAGGGTGCTGCTCAAATACCCAAAGACCAAAGGAACGGATTGGATGACGATGGCGATGGAGAACCGGACGAGGATTTGATAAATGGTTTAGATGACGATAGGGACGGTAGAATAGATGAAGAAGCCAACGGCAATGGAATATGGGATGGATGGGAATTTGAAGGTCCTGCAAGAGACGATAACGATACTGAGCCACAAGGGGATGGAACATTAGGAGACGGCTTAAGTCGCTATGAGGAGTATCGGGGTGTTATGGTTTCCAAAAGGAATGCAGGAGAAGGAGCAACTTACGACTCTAATGAATTGCTCAACAATACTTTCTGGACAGAACTTAATCCCAGACAAAAAGACATGTTTGTTGCAGTATTTGGCTTTACACGGATAATACGCAGCCGGGCGACCGTAGGTTACTTCCTTGGAGCAGGAATGCCTCAAGTGCATATCTTGCATCAATTCAACCTTATTACTCTTCTTAACAATGACCTTGGACAAGTAAATTTCTACTCAAGTGACCATTGCCAAATTTGCAATTTCCCGCACCGCATTCAAGGTGTATATGCTGCTTTAATTTATGACGAATCTGGGGTGGAACCTCCAGGACCTTTGGGAGAGACTTCTAGCCACATATGGTCGCCACCTGTTCGGTGTTACATTTATACTCGGCGTATTGAGGAAAACGCTAATCGGGTTGGTGTTGATCAAATATCCCTTCTCTTTCTTATCATTGGACATGAATTAGGGCATACTGTCATATGTCCCTTAGATGAAGGACACATAGGCATGCCTCCTCCAGATTGTGATCATCATAATGGAATTAATGTTTGTTTGATGAATTCCCCCTGGCGGCGCATAGTAAGGGAGTTTTGCGATACTAATCCGGGATGCCAAAGATTGTGGAGATTTAAAAGAATAAGGCAACGATGAGAGGTGAACAATGATGCGCAAATCATTAGCATTTGTTCTTAGCAGTCTCCTTTGCCTTTCAGGGTATTCGCAAGAATTATCTCGTGAATTGAGGGAAGAATTGGCGAAGGAAAACCCTATTTTCTTTGAAGTGTGGGAAAATCGCATTTCTTTAAGAATTGAACCTAATCAGCGCTATCCACGTAACTTTGAAGAAGCAAAACATTGGCTAAGAGAAGCCTCTATTTACTGTCTTTTGGCGGACGTTCTAAGGGAATTAAAGAAGCCTTATGAAGTATGGGCCCCATTTTATCATCGTGCTATTTTCCTTGCCAAAAGCATTTATGAAAAATTTGGTGAGTTTCTTTATGGTTGGATAGATCCATATATTCATTGGGGCAAATATGGTGATGTTGTTATGTTTGTTGATGAATACTTCGTAGAATATATGCGTTGGATATCAGATCCTGAAAGACCTGCTCTAGACCCCTTTGAACAACAATTTCTTGCTTTTCATAATTTTGCTGAAATAACTGCCAGCGCTGAAGGTATTCGTCGCAAGTTACTACATCCTCGTCCAACCTCGGCCACGCCTTTAAGCGTATTACACTGGTCATTTTATTGCCTTGGAGAATGGAGGAAGGCGATGGAAGTAGTAGAAGAAATGATAGATTTGTATCCTCAAACAGATGAACTTTTTGAGTGGTGGGTAGAATATGCTACTAAAGTATATCGTAAAGGTGCTTTGCCGACGAAGTTTTTGTTAGTTCAAAATCCTAAGATTCCTCACAGTTCAAGAGGCATGTCTGCTTTGAAGAAGGTGAAAGGATTTGCCTTACTTCTTCGCTTCAAAAATGGTCATCACTATGTCCCACTTTCTCGCCTTGCTTTGTTGGTAGGTTGGAAAATTGAAAGGGAAGGGAAAGAAATTTTAGTCAAAACACAGGACAGGGAAGTGAGGCTTGAAGTGGAGAGCAGAATGGCATATGTCAATGGATTTAAGGTCAAGTTGAATGGGTTTGTTTGGGAGGAAGGGAAAGAAGTTTGGTTGCCGTTACAGTTTGTTGCGATGATAGGGAAAGGGAAGTTGAAGTGGGAGAAAGGTAAAGGCTTCATTCAGATGGTGCTACCTGAGTGAACTAATTTTTGCTTTTGCTGAATAAGTTCTTCAACCAACTGTCCAATTAACTTGACACGCTCAATGCTTCCATCAGATGATAGTTCATCTAAACTCACTGTAAGAGTAATTTAAACAATGGAAAAATTTGAGCATTTCGTTAAATGTTCTTGGTTATTCGTTCAAGTTTGTTTCTTGAACATTCAGTTCACAACCCTCAACTTTTGGTCAATTTCGTGACAGCACTTATAGCCTTTCCAAAGTGATTGTGACATCCTTTTAGCAGCGCTAACAAAGCAGGAGGGCGATGCTTGTGCGGGTTTGGTTTGTGCTCGTTGCCCTTACAATTTTTGGTCTGGTCGCAATGGGTTGGGCGCAGGAAAACGAGACGCCCAAAACCGAGAAGTTAGATGGAACTGTCAAGGGCATCATCGTCGGGCTTAACCGCGTAACTCTTGCAGTTTTGTCACCCCGACAGGTCATGTCCTACTTGCACACAAGCCAAGAAAAACTTCCACCTTGGTTGCGGACAGGAATGGAAGTGACTGTGCATTACCGAAGGGAAAGCGATGGAAGTCTTTGGATTGAACAGATCAGCCTATACAAGCCGCCAGAACAAACGCCTACAACCATCACGCCTGTATTCACACAAACGCCGATGGCAAGTTTCCCAAACTTCTCCGCAGCCCTTCAAACCTCTCCCCCTGCTCAAACGACGGTTCAGTCACGGCAAGGCTCAATTGAAACCCTTCGCGAGAGACAATTGACCTCTCGCGGTTTAACATCGGCGTTGAGAAACCGAGCATCGTCCCTCGACCCGATAGAAGCGGAAGTTATACGCCTATTGCCCCACTATAAAGCAGCGGCAAAATTTTTCAACCCAAACTTAACCGACGAGCAGGCAGAAACCTTCGCTACAGCCATTTTGAGATCAAGCATCCAAAACGGCGTTGACCCGCGTTTGGTAGTTGCCGTGATTGCATGTGAATCATCCTTCAGACCGGATGCTGTGGGCAAAAAAGGCGAAATCGGTTTAGGTCAGTTGAAGCCTGAAACGGCTGCAGGGTTGGGTGTTGACCCTTATGACCCAGTCCAAAACATTGACGGATGCGTCCGCTACTTGCGGCAGCAATTGGACAGGTTCGGATCGCTGGAATTAGCCCTCGCAGCCTATAACGCTGGACCTAACGCCGTGAGCAAAGCAGGTGGCATCCCCCAGAACGGAATCACGCCGAAGTATGTGCAGAAAGTTTTGGATTTGTATCGGCGACTGTGCGGACAGTGATTGAGGCGGAAGGCAATGAGGCAATGGGCTAATTCATTAGTGGTAGCGGTTTCGGGAATCCTATTGACACTTGCCTGCTACTATGCCCCTTACAACCAGCACACTCACTGGCTTCATTGGTGCATGTGGGGATTCATTTGCGGGTTTTTGGTTCCCGTAGGGGTTGCAATTGCTCTGGGAATTCGCCTTAGCGATTTAGGGTTGGCTATCGGCGATTGGGTTTTGGGAGCAGTTTTTGTGCTTGTCGGTTTGGTGGTCATGGCAGGGTTCGGGATTTGGGCTGCAAGGCAACCCGACTTTCAGGCATATTACGCCCTGATCGCCGTTCAGTATCAAAACTCTCCCCTATCCTTCTGGGTTTCCCTGCTCGCTTACATGACGGGTTGGGAGTTCCTGTTCAGAGGGTTTTTGCTTTTCGGGATTTCAGGGATGCCTAAGCGCGTGGAAATTCTCCCAAGCACTTTAAGGGCTTGGTTCGCCATCGGCTTTTCAAC
>Ga0207433_10013172_pt1 | contig 12226 bp, 19 predicted proteins | sample YelNatPaOPGAMG01_FD_187559 | JGI IMG/M metagenome (GOLD analysis project Ga0207433, IMG submission 187559) | Hot spring thermophilic microbial communities from Obsidian Pool, Yellowstone National Park, USA - OP-RAMG-01 (SPAdes) (version 3) | ecosystem: Environmental > Aquatic > Thermal springs...
TTCATTCTAGTAGGTTCCGGCAACCCGGAGGAGGGGGAGCTTCGACCCCAATTGCTAGATCGTTTTGGCATGCATGCCCAGATTGGAACGGTCAAGGATCCAGAGCTCCGTGTCAAGATTGTGGAGCAGCGGGCAAGCTTTGACGAGTCTCCAGTGGGGTTTAGAAGCCATTACCTCGGCTCTCAACAAGAGCTTGCTGAGCGCATCGTCTCCGCCCGAGCCCTGTTAGAGGGTGTCACTATCGATTATGATGCACGCATCAAGATCTCACAGATCTGCTCTGAATTGGATGTCGATGGCTTGCGTGGTGACATCGTGACCAATCGCGCCAGCAAGGCTCTTGCAGCCTTCGAGGGCCGAACCGAGGTGACAGCCCAGGACATCTTCCGTGTCATTCCTCTGTGTTTGCGCCATCGATTGCGGAAGGACCCACTGGAGTCGATAGACTCGGGTGACAAGGTGAGAGAGGTGTTCCGAAAGGTGTTCGCCTATTGAGGGAGGGACCGCGCGGCGGCCGCGAGCCCACCATGAATTCAAATCGAGGCCAATTATAGGTTTGTATTACATGCAACACAACTCGATGGCCGGGGTTTCGTTGGCCACCCCCGGCCATCGAGGGGTTGCATTGCAAAGCAATGCACGGCCAACGAAACCCCGGCCATCGAGGGGGATGGCCATCGAGATCCCATCCTTGTTGGAGTTCGCCACCACCACCTAAAGATGCTTCGAGGGGGTGAATCCTTCTCCGGCTACCGCTCGGCCCCTTAGGATCGCGTCTAGAAAGGCGTGCAACACAAACCTTAACGAGGTTGCGGAGTCATCATTGGCGGGGACAAAGAGGTCGGCCACTGTTGGATCGCAATTGGTGTCCAATACGGTCACGGTTCGAATGCCCAGCTTTCTACATTCTCGAACCGCATTCATCTCTTCGGGTTGTCCCACAATGATGACAACATCTGGCAACCTAGCCATGTCTCGGACACCTCCCAAGTACTTTGCTAGTCGGTCCCTTTGCTTCCTACACACTGCTGCCTCCTTCTTTGGAAGGCTGTCCAACTCACCCGACCTCTCACGTGCCTCTAATCTGTTCAATTTGGCTATGGACGATCTCAGTGTTTGCCAATTTGTTAACATCCCACCCAGCCACCTCTGATTCACATAGAAGGAATTGCTCTCGGACGCCACCTTTGCTATTAGGCCGGCAGCTTGCCTCTTCGTCCCCACAAGGAGGAAGGTGTCCCCCTTGGCTGCAGATTCGGTTAAGAACCGGGTAGCCTGCCTCATATAGAGGCACGTCTGTATCAAATCGATAATGTGAACACCATTCCGTTTTGTGTAGATGTATGGAGCCATCTTCGGGTTCCACTTCTTAGCTTGGTGACCAAAATGGAGGCCCATCTCAATCATCTCATCAATAGTAATTGCCACAGGACGATCTCCTTGTTACTGTTCTTTGCAGGTGATTGGGGAGGTTGCACCGCGCGGCGGCCGCCCCATCCACCGTGTTAGGCCTGCCAAGGGCACTGCACCCGCTTGGCTTCGATGGCTACCCCGGCCTTCGATGGCTACCCCGGCCTTTGAGGGGCGGCCGCTTCAGGCGGCCGCCGCACGGGGGCATCGGGGAAACGATTGCCATCTCGTGGCAAGGGGGCACCCCTTCGACCGTTGCCTGCCATCCGGAGGTCGCCTTGGCTACAGGCCAAGGGCGGGAATGGCCTTCGCTACATCGGGCCTATGCCTTAGCCAATCTTCACCTTTCCACCCGCCTCCTCCAATTGCTGCTTCGCCTGCTCGGCCTCCTCCTTAGACACACCCTCCTTAACCGCCTTCGGAAGCGAGGAGGTGAATTCCTTGGCCTCCTTCAAACCAAGGGAGGTTAGGTTCCGAATAACCTTAAGCACAGCCACTCGTTTGTCAGTTGCCACGTCCTCAAGGATGACATCAAAGGTTGTCTTCTCCTCTTGTGCTTCCGCGGCTTCGCCGCCAGCCAAGGGTGCAGGTGCAAACCCTCCAGTCGGCGCGCTAGCATCGACATTGAAGGTCTCCTCTATCCGCGACACTAACTCTGAGGCTTCAAACAGAGTAATAGCTTTCAACTTCTCAATAATCTCTTCGGTTGTAGTAGACATGGTGATGTGGTGTAGTTCTATATGAAGGCAATGATTGGCCAGATCCCCCACAAACCAGGCATGGAGGTCGGGATTGCCCGAATCAGCCCCCGAATGGCTCGCCTAGCAACCCCGCGGTTTCGCTGGCCTTCGAGGGGGCGGCCGCTCCATCAACCGGATGCTCTATCAATTGGCTGCCACCCCCGGGAGGCAAGGCACACAAGAGCCAGCACCTTGGCAAGGTGGCGTGGCAAAGAGGCCCCCACCCCCGGCAATGCACAACAGGGCAAGACACTGCCCCTCCCCCCCTGCTGGGAGACCGCTGATCGCTATCGCTTCGAATACTGTGGCGCCTTTCGTGCCTTCTTGAGGCCGTATTTGCGTCGCTCCTTGCAACGCGAGTCCTGAGTTAAGAGGCCCTTCTGCCTTAATGGTGCACGGTAAGAGTCCTTTAAGGAGCAGAGAGCACGCGCAATCCCTAACCGAATCGCCTGGGCTTGGCTGCTCCGGCCACCCCCTCCAACAGTGACAATGATACCACATTCCTTATGCAATTTCACTACTCGCAGGGGAGCCTCTATCGATTCGATGGCAAGGGCATTGTCTTGCATGTAAACCGATGCTGGCTTCCCATTGATAACAAATCCAGCTCCTCCCTCAACCAATCTAATACGTGCTATTGCGGATTTCCTTCGACCCGTAAACGCTTGGCGAATATCTTGAGACAAGTCTTCTCCTCCTCATTACAATTACAAGCTTGCCCGTGGCCAGTAGGGCCAAGGGCACAAGGCCGCCAGCCTATAGGCCATCCCCCCGATGACCGGGGTTACGTTGGCCATCGAGGGGGCGGCCGCTCTGCCCCTTCTCGAGCTACTCCTGGGGCATCTCTGCCGAGCTCGGCAGGTCGGAGGCATCTCGCAACCCCAAGTCGTCTGCCATCGCTTCGATCTCATTGCAAAGAGCTTCGGCCATGCCGCCGAACACCCCCTCAGATGACCCAGGGCGGCCCCTTGCACCGATTCCCATGATGGGTGTGATGCGCCCTAGGTCCTCAAGGGTGTCTATGCCTGCCTGCTTAAGAGCAACATAGGCCTGTACAGATAGAGGCAGATTGCCCAGATCGACCGGTGCCGGCCCTCCAACACCATCAATCACAAACACCCCCGCTCCCATCGACCCCTCCCCCTTCGGGGTGGAGGCCCCGTTGCCAGCTCCGGCTGCCGCACCGGGCCTCATCTCTTGCGAGGGCGGCGGAAGGGGATCCTCCCTAGCAGGTGGTGCCCCTTGCGGCACCGAGGGGGGATAGCCGTACGGCCTTCGAGAGGCCTTGAGTGGCGGGTGTCCCGAGCTCCAACCAATCCTCTCCAACCCTTGGGCGGCCGTCCTCAGCGCTTGGCTTGTCCCCCTTGTGGATGCAGCAAGGCCATCACCCAGCCTCGCATCAAGGCCGGGGGCGCTGCCCCCCTGAGGGGCATCACGCCCGTCTCCCCCCTTCCGTAAGAGGCTGCCTCTAGCCGGATCTCCAGGAGCCCCCCCGCCATGGCCCGGTTGGCTGAGGGGATATTGGCAGGGCCATGGGCCTGCCCCTCGGAACAAGGTGAAGAGATGGACCAGACAGGTAGCCGATTCAGCTATTGCCTGGCGCGGATGGATGCTGCCGTTGGTCCAGACCTCGAGGACGAAACGTTCTCGTGGCTCGGGCCATTGATCATCCGTCTGTACCAAGAAGTTTACCCTCTTTATCGGCATAAAGATAGCATCAATGGGCATCATAGGAGCAAGAGGTGTCTCTTGCTTGCTCGGCTGCCACGGGCCAGTAGCCAATGACTGGGTTGCATCGGACCCTACGGCCAAGGTGGCATCACGCCGAAACGGAGGTGGGGTGGTCGGCATCTCCTTCGTCCCCCCCCGCTGCATGGGATGGCGTAGAAGGTCGCCACCCTTGTGGGCAGGAACTTCCGGCCGCTGCACGCCCCTCCCCAAGGCCTTGCTTGTGGCGAGCCTCGAGGCTACAGAGGTATGATCTGTCGATGTGACCCCCCTCCAGTGGCCGCGTTGGCTACCGCCCTCCATGGCCAGGGGTTCCTTGGCCCCCCTCGGCCATCGGCGCGGAGGCCAGGCAACCCCAGCAACGCCAACCGGCCCCGCCTTCTCCGAGATGCTGGGGCCGCCGTCGGCTGATGCTGCCTCATCACCAGGCCGGATCTGTCCACCACGCCGCCTCCAGCCATAAGCGACCACGTCTATCACATGCCTAGACAGCTGAGCAGAGTGGCGTTGCCGGGTCAACAGAACCCGCCCATAACGCCGGTCTGAGGGCGACGTGCCCCTCCTCTGGAGCTTGGCCCGGGCCAAGTCAGGGTCGATTGCCGGCAACGGGCAACAATGGGACAAAGGCCACAACGGCACACCCCCCTCCCGCGATTGTGGTCGAAGGATAGATGTTGTTAAGCCCTTGGCGGATTGGGGCTGGTGAACCAGATACCCCCGTCCGCTGGAGATTAGCACCTTCATTGCAAGCACTCCATTTGAGGAGATCGTGGCGATGTAGTGGTTGCTATTGACACATCGTATCCCCGTTGGCAGCATGAGATCACCTGCACGAACAACCTTAGGCCCCTGGACATTGATGTAGCCTATGGCAGGCAAATCAATCGTGGCCTCACCTGCTAAGACAAGCTGCTTCAAGCTTAGGACGATGTCTAATGCCGACTCCCTTATCCCGTCAACCGATGAGTATTCGTGAGCCGCACCTGTGATGCTAACCGCAGTGATAGCTACACCACGCAGCTCAGAGAGAAGGGCTCGGCGCAAGGTCGTCGCGACAGTCATGGCTTGACCAACCTTAAACGGCCCAACCAAGAAGCGCCCATAAATAGATTGATCCTTCTCTAATCGCGACTCTATACAAGAAAGGACGAGATGTTCCATGTGCTTCGCTGTGCTCCTTGCTCTGCCAACTCCCCACCAATGCTGGCATATGTAAATGCCAAGCCGATGCCAGCCTTTGGCAACACCCCACCAACAGCTTGCTGCGCAATCTGAGGGGTGGGTCACCCATTTGGATCAGCTATCGTCCCATGGGATCATCGATCGCTGGCATCCTTCCCTCGATGCCCTACGCTAGATGCGGCGTCTCTTAGGGGGGCGGCAACCATTGTGTGGAATAGGTGTAATGTCCCGAATGGCAGTGATGCGCAAGCCTGCCTCTTGCAATCCACGGATAGCCGTCTCTCGGCCAGGGCCAGGCCCTTTCACCATCACTCGTGCCTGCCGCATGCCCTGAGCGGCGGATTGCTTAGCTGCGGCTGTTGCCGCTGTCTTTGCAGCAAAGGGTGTCCCCTTGCGGGCTCCCTTGAATCCACACACGCCGGATGAGCACCACGCTACTACCTCCCCTCGCATCGTAGTAATAGTTACAATCGTGTTGTTAAAGCTTGCTTGGATATGAACAACCCCCTTAGGCACCTTACGCTTCGTCTTCCTTGGAGTTGATTTCTGGAGTTGTCTTGCCATAGGTATCAGCTTGTTGTGATCAATTGTGGGGCCCTCCCCAGGGGGGCCGCTGCCCATCTCTCATGGCAGCATTCGTCATCCGCGCGGTTTCGTTGCGGCCGCCGCGCGGGCCGCGCATTGCTTTGCGATGCAACCCCTCGATGGCCGCTTCCATCCCTAGCCTGCTGCTCTGGCTTGGCTCATCCCTGCCGTTGCTTGTGCTTTGGGTTGGAGCATATAACCATAACCTTCCTTCTTCGACGTATTAGACGGCAATTCGTACACATTCTTCGAACAGATGGGCGAACTTTCATGAACGGGAATATATGAAATAACTAGGCTGCCACACCATCCAGGGGAATGGCCTCTTTCCATGTGTCTTCTCCCGTGCGGCGGCCGCCTCTTGGTATGGCATCAGATTGAGGCCGACCCTCGGAGACACATTGCTGCGTGGCACATTAGACGGGAAACAACCGGCCTCAAGCCGCTCAACGACGCGCCAGCGTGCATTGCTGGCATCACAGCCTCGGACGGGGTGGCCCCAAGGCGATGGCCAGGTTGACGTGTTCCGTTCCAGACGGTCGGCCTCACACCGGAGGGTCACCGAGCGAAGCAACCATGCGCACCCTCGTCGCATGTGGCTTGTCCCCCTGTGTGGCTAATTGGTATGCAACCCCTTTTGTCGAAACCTGTACACGATCCTTCCCCGTGTCAAGTCATAGGGACTCAACTCGATGGCTACCCTATCTCCCAACAGGATCCGTATGTAATTGCGACGTATCTTTCCAGAAAGGTGTGCTAGGACATAGAATCCGTTCTCCAGCTTAACACGAAAGAGCCCATTGGAAAGACACTGTGTCACCACACCTTGCATCTCTATAAGATCTTCTTTTTCTTGGTTGCTGTTCCTCATTACAGATCCTTGTAACAACACAGCCGAATTGTTGAGCGGCCGCCGCGCGGATGGATCCCATTCGGCTTGTAGAGCTATTTGCAACAGGGATCCAACTGCTTGTGAGCCTCCTCGAGGTGGCATCCGTGGGTCTTCGATGCGGCCGCCGCGCGGGCCATCCCGGCCCTCGAGAGGGTGCAGCGCTGCCTTGTGATGCCATCCCCCTGGGGCCCCTTGCCGCCAATGGCCGGTGCAAGTGCCACAGCGAGGCCAATTTAGCAAGTGGCTGCAGTGGTCTCCATCTAGCTCCCCTTACCAAATCGAGCACAAGATCTCGCCCCCAACCCCAGAGAGGCGTGCCTGCTTGTCTGTCAGCACACCCTTCGATGTGGAGACAATCACAACTCCCATGCCGCCCAAGATCTTCGGCAATTCACTGTGATTGGCATATATCCGGAGCCCAGGCTTGCTTATGCGGCGCAGGTTGGTAATGCAGGGCCGGCTCTCTGGGCCATGGTATTTGAGGCGAATAGACAGCTCCTTGCTCGATGCCCGTTGGAATGATTCGATAAAACCTTCCTCCTCTAATATCTTGCAAATCCTTTGGCTCAATCGAGTCAATGGGATTGACACCTCCTTGCTCCTGATCGAGGAAGCGTTGCGAATACGGGTCAACATGTCACTGATAGTATCATTCGCCATCTCTCTCTTTTGCCTCTCTTTGACTAAACCATGTGATCTGAGGCAAGGCCACCCCTTGGGCTTACCCAAGCGGATCGGAGAGGCCCACACCTCCTTGAGGAAAGACACCCCTTCCTGGGGACCCCACGGAGGGAGCTGACTCCCTATCAACTTAGCCCCTGCCCCCGGCACATCGGCGACCTTGCCTTAGCATTGCGGCGACATCCGCCGCTGCGCGTCCATCCCTGATCTTATCAACAAGATCGTCGTGCAGCCACCCGACCTCTCGGCGCAAGGGCAGGCCTCTCCAATGGGGTGCCTCTAGGGCCATACCCCACAAACCTATGCCCGTTGGCATCTAGCCCTTAGGTGGCCCTGAAGGGCATGCCAAATTCCCTCAGCAGGGCGAGGCATTCCGTGTCGTTCGGTGATGTTGTCACGATGGAGATGTCCATTCCTCGCACCTGATCAATCTTGTCATAATCGATCTCGGGGAACATGAGCTGCTCCTCCAGCCCCAGGCTGTAGTTGCCATGGCCATCGACGCTCCGGGGGCTAATCCCTTGGAAGTCTCTGATGCGTGGCAGGGCCAGGTTAATGAGGCGATCCAAGAAGCTGTACATCCTCTCGCCCCGCAAGGTGACTGAGACACCGACTGGGTTCTTCTGCCGGAGCTTAAACCCAGCAATCGCCTTCTTGGAGCGGGTTACAACTCCCTTCTGGCCAGCTATCAGGCTCAGCTCCTTGAGCGAAGACTCGAGGATCTTAGCATTCTGTGAAGCATCTCCAAGCCCCCGATTTATGACGATCTTCTCAATGCGTGCAACCTGTAAGGCATTTCGATAGCAAAACTCCCCCATAAGCCTTGGGACTATTCGATCCGTGTAGAGATGTAACAATCTTTGTGCCATAGATGCGTGTAACCAAATACATTGCTCCGGCATGTGCCGCCTCTTGCAACAACACCGCTTGCAAGGGCCGGTTGCTCGGATGAGGGCGGCCGCCCCCTCGAAGGCCAGCGAGACCCCGGCCATCTAGGGGTTGCATTGCAAAGCAATGCACGGCCAGCGAAACCGCGCGGGCGCTAGACCACCTCCGGGGCCAATGAGACGATCTTGGTAAAGTTGCGATCACGCAACTCCCTGGCCACTGGCCCAAACACCCTAGTTCCCCTTGGATTCCCTTCCTTGTTGATGATGACCGCTGCGTTGTCATCGAAACGGATGCTCATGCCGTTGTCCCGACGGACACTCTTGGAGGTTCGTACCACAACTGCCCTGACTATGTCGGATCTCTTTACCGGCATGTTGGGCAGCACCTCCTTCACAGCTGCGATGATGACATCCCCAACCCCCCCAAATTGGTTCTGGTTGCGGCCTAAGACACGGATGCACATGAGCTTACGGGCACCGCTGTTGTCTGCTACATTAAGATAAGACTGAGGCTGAATCATAGCATGTTGACTAAATTACTGCTTCTGAGGGGACCACGTCGCCACCCACGAAGGAGTCAGCGGATCAGCGGCATACGCCGCGGCCGCCGCGCGAAGGAGGCCCTGACAAGGGGGATTGGACCAATCCAAGCCATGGACGAGTAGATCGGAATGCCACATCCCCGTGGCGGCATTTGCCACCACGCGGCGGCCGCCACCATTGCTTCAAACCGACCGAGCAATGAACTGTGTCTTGACTGGCATCTTGTACGAGGCAATCCGCATTGCAGCCCTTGCTACCGACTCGGGCACACCACGCATCTCATACAGTATCTTGCCTGGCTTGACAACCGCTACCCAATACTCTGGAGAGCCCTTGCCTGACCCCATCCTGGTGTCGGCAGCCCTCATTGTCACTGGCTTGTCCGGGAAGACTCGGATCCACAGCTTGCCACCGCGCTTGGCATAACGAGTCATGGCTCGGCGGCCGGCCTCGACCTGTCGGGAGGTTATCCAACATGGCTCCAATGCCTGGAGAGCAAAGTCCCCAAAGGCCATTGTATTGCCTCGCAGCGCCTTCCCCTTCATACGACCACGCTGTTGCTTCCTAAATTTGGTTCTTCTTGGGCTTAGCATAAGGATGTCAGTTCCTTCATTCGTAACCATTTCTCTGAGGCCATGGGCTTGTTTGTGCCCTTAGTACGGGCGTGGCCTCAATGCAGCCACACGGCTTTGTGGCGGTAGGGGTAGCCCCTCCCATCACGGATGGGCTTCCGCTAGACATGCCTGGCAAAGCAATGCAATGCCAGCCACCCCCTTGGGGGCCGGGGTGGCTATCGAAGTCCCTCGATGGCCGCCCTCCACCAAACATGCCGTGTTAGGATGATGGGGTGGATGGGTTTGCCGGCTTTGGCCTTGAATCGGCCAATCCGTGGAAGGCCCACACCTTCACCCCAAGCAACCCATAGATGGTCCTCGCCGTACGGAGGCTGTAGTCTACCTTTGCCCGGAGGGTATGCAGTGGGACTCTGCCCCTCCTCAACCATTCACTTCGAGCGATCTCTGCCCCATTCAATCGTCCCGACACCTGTATCTTGAGCCCCTTTATCTGGGCCCTCTGAGCACGGCGTAGGGCTGATTTCATGGCACGCCGGAACGGGACACGCTTCTCTAAGTCCTCGACCAGCAGATCAGAGAGAAGGGCGGCCGATGTGTTTGGATTGGACAGCTTAGTGAGCTGAACCGCGACCTTTGCCCTCGACAACCTGGTCCCATCGCCCCTCCATGCGCCCTGTTTGCGCGCCTGCTCACGATGGCTTTGGAGGCTCTCTATGAGATAGAGCCGCAATCTATCTAAATCTTGGCCCCCATACGCAACAATGGCACGCGGCCGTGCCGCACATATGTCTACCTGAACCTGATCCCCTTTGCGTTGAATGGCGATGGAGACTATCCCAGCTCCAGGGAATCTCTCCAAGATCTGCTGGCGCAAGAGCCTGTCCTCGAGCATGAGGGATGGATATTGCTCGGGCCTTGCAAACCATTGTGAATAGTGCCTCTGTGTAATGCCTAAACGAAACCCTAGCGGGTGGACCTTCTGTCCCATAACGATCTTATCAAAAATCTCTCTGCGTTGTCTTGCACTAGGAGCCCCACGCCGGAGACTAGGGGGGCAATCCCCAAATAGCCTGCGGTTGCGCGACGCCTTCTCTTGGCGAGCAGCGGCCGCCGCGCGGTTGCATCCCATGAGGGAGGATCGAACGCAAGGCCCTCTCTCGATTGCCAATGACAGCATACCGGATGGTCCCTTCCTACTGGCCTGGAGGCGTGCCAGAAGGGGGGGTGAAACACATCCGAGAGAGCCGCCCCTAGATGTGGGTCTAGGCCGTTCACCGTCGAGGTGGCACGTGCTGCCACGGTGGCGAATGCTGGCACCGTGAAAGCGCCTGTTTCCACGGCGAGAAGGCATTCCATGCCCCCACCTGATCCTTGCAACAATGCTATCTCTTTGACCTCTTGTCAGTCTTCCCATGGCCTCGGAAGGTTCGAGTTGGGGAGAACTCACCCAGTTTGTGGCCCACCATTTGCTCCGTGACAAAAACGGGGATGTGCTCTCGGCCATTGTGTACAGCTATGGTATGACCAATCATAATTGGAACAATCATGGATGAGCGTGACCAGGTCACGATCACCCGCTTCTCACCCTGACGATTCAAATGCTCAACCTTTCTTAACAAATGATCTGCTACGAAGGGTCCTCTCTTTAATGAACGTGACATGCAGCTTGTTTATCTTGTCTCTTGTGGTTCATGCCCCCCCCCTCGCTGGCCGGGGATGGCCATCGAAACCCCGGCCAGCGATGGAGCGGCCGCCTGAGGCGGCCGTAGCGCGGTGGTGACGACAAATGGCATCGCGGCCAGCGAAAGAGCCACGAGCTGAGCGTGCATTGCCAATGGGGCAATGGGCAAACGGGAGCTCATTTCCTGCGATGAACAATCAATCCTCGGCTGTACTTGCTGGCTCTTCGTGTGCGATGGCCTAAGGCTGGTTTGCCCCATGGTGTCACCGGATGGGATCGGCCAATAGGTGCACGCCCCTCCCCGCCACCATGTGGATGGTCAACCGGGTTCATGACCACTCCTCTGACCCTTGGTCGGCGGCCTAACCATCTCTGCCGGCCAGCCTTGCCTATGGTCAGGTTGTTGGCGTCACTGTTGCCAACCTGTCCGATCGTTGCCCAACAGGTGTTCGACACTAAGCGCACCTCCCCTGAAGGGAGGCGGATCGTAGCAAGATCGCCCTCCTTCGCAATCAATTGCGCCACTGCCCCTGCAGCCCTCGCCAGCTGCCCTCCTGAGCCGGGTCGAAGCTCCACGTTGTGGATCTCAGTCCCGACGGGCATGTTGATGAGGGGCATTGAATTCCCCACACTGATGGGAGCGTCAACATCCGAGATGACATGCTCTCCCAGCTTTAAGCCGCGTGGATGGACGATGTACTGCTTCTCACCGTCTCGATAATGCAGCAGGGCGATTCGGGCATTCCGGTTTGGATCATACTCGATGGCAACCACTCGACCACCTACCCCCACCTTGTTCCGACGGAAATCGACGGCACGATAGAGCCTCTTGTGCCCCCCTCCCCTGTGCCGGCTAGTCACAACGCCCCTATGGTTTCGACCAGCCGGGTTGTGAAGAGAGCATGTCAAGCTCTTTGGGGGCTTGGTGCTGGAAGTGATCTCAAGGAATTCAGAAACGGAGCGATTCCGAGTGCCAGGTGTGTAAGACTTGTAAAAACGTATCCCCATAGAACGATATCATTCCAATTTTGTACCAGGGTGATGGTTGCTTGGTGATGTGGGGTGGCCTGCGAGGGGGTTTCGATAGCCACCCCCGCCCAGCGAGGGGGCAACCGGTTCGACGCATTGTCCCTCAATCACCCCGGGAGCCCACGCCAGCGGGGGGCTCATCGCGTCATCCCTTCTCTTGGCAGGATACAATGGGCTTGCCAATGCCCTTTAGGCGGCGGCACCTGTTCCTGCAGGCAATACCTGAATCGATTGGCCCCGTTTGATCGTCACAATGACTCTCTTGTAGGATGCCTTGTTGCCCAAGGTGT
>Ga0207433_10013175_pt1 | contig 12224 bp, 10 predicted proteins | sample YelNatPaOPGAMG01_FD_187559 | JGI IMG/M metagenome (GOLD analysis project Ga0207433, IMG submission 187559) | Hot spring thermophilic microbial communities from Obsidian Pool, Yellowstone National Park, USA - OP-RAMG-01 (SPAdes) (version 3) | ecosystem: Environmental > Aquatic > Thermal springs...
AGAGCAATTTATCCCGAATTGCTAAAGAAAGGTGTTAAATTTTTATCAGAGTCATTTAAGATTAGGACAGGATGAGCTGTTGAGTTTACAGATCCTTCGAGAAGCTTTTGAGAATAACAGATTATATAAAATGACTAAAAAATTGCAACGAACAAGCAGTATAGTTAATTGCCATGCATCGGGTATTCGAGCGGCACAATTCGTATCAAAAGTAACTTTTACTTGAAGGTAATGTTCTTCTAAATCGGCAACTAACCATCCCGCCAACCGTTTAGATTCCTAAAAATAATAACTTTTCCAATTCTGGTTTATCTCTAAATCTCGATTATCTATTTTCAATTCTAGATTCTCAATTCTCCTATCCCTTTCACTTTCACAAAAACTTATTTCCATTTTGATATTTTAATAAACTTAAACTAATTTTTAATCAATAAAAATTAAACAAAATCATTTTCGTTTGCAGTAACTTATTGTTAGATGACATTCCGCTATAATAAATCCAATGTATTAAAAGGTTTGAGCAATATTGCGCAATAAATTTTGTTAGCAGCAATTTTGAAGAACACTTATGTAAGAATTTATGAAAACAAAACAACCTAACAATACAGCTCTACGAACAGCTTTATGGTGGGCATTGCATGTTTTTGTGGATGATAGGCCACATATTATTTGCGATAAAATAGGATATGAGCTAATCAAGCCCGAACAAGGTTGGCAAAACCGTCCTGATATGAAATTTACAAAACGACTTCGTGCTTCCATTGTTGGCTGTGCCCGTTATGTTGAGGATTTAGCTAAAGAAAAAATTGTAAAAGGGATAAGACAGTACGTCTTACTTGGCGCAGGGCTTGATAGTTTTGCTCTACGAAATATTGAGACCTGTTCGCAAGTTGACATTTATGAAATTGACGAACCCGCCACTCTGACATGGAAAGAAGAAAAACTGATTCAAAATGGCTACAAAATTCCCAGCAATCTTCATTTTGTCCCTGTCGATTTTGAAACTTCTTCCTGGTGGAATGACCTGATTATGAAAGGCTTTGACATCCGACAGAAAACTTTCCTTTCCTGTACTGGTGTTACACTTTATCTCACTAAAGATGCAATTATTGACACACTGAAAAAAATGACTTCACTTGCTCTGGGCTCGACTTTTGTGATTACATTTTATCTGCCGTTGGAACAACTTGATGAGGAAGATAAACCTTTAATGGAAATGTCAATAAAAGGAGCAGCAGCTTCGGGTGCACCATTTAGGAGTTTTTTTTCGGTTGGTGAAGTTAGTAAATTTGCAAAGGAAGTAGGTTTAAAAACATTCCAAACTATTTCCACAAAAGATATGACTGAAAGATTTTTAAAGATAGAGCTGACAATCTTTTACCAGCAAGTGGAGAGTTTTTCTTGGTTGCGCAAATATAAAACTACCGCTAACAAAGTACTGCCAAAAGCGTGAGTGACGGGCAACTATGATAGTTCAGTGCATGAACAAACTTTAGTTTTTCATATCAACAGTAGTGCTGAACCCCGACTTTGGCAATATCAAAACCGTTAGGCACAACTTTTATAAAAGTGAAAAGGACGATTTAATTACAATGAACAAAATAAAATTTTCTTTGTTTGAAAATAATGATGAAAAAATGCCACAAAATAAATTGATCAACATTAAAGAGGCGAGTATTTGGGCATCTAATTTTACTGGGAAACAAGTTACTACTTCAAATATATCATATCTAATTCAATATGGTCGAATTCAAAAACATGGAGAAAATGGGAATGTATTTGTTTCTGTCAATGACCTTAAAAATTATTATAATTCTCTTAATGGTAAAAGAGAATTGTTGTGGAAAGAACAATTAGGTGAAGATTTAAATTGGGCATTATCTTTCGAACAATACAAAGAAGCTGAAACAACAAAGCACGTTCACAGGCTTCATCCTTACAAAGGCAAATTTATCCCCCAACTGGTGGAATATTTTTTAGATGAGCATACAGATGGTTTTAAGAAAGAAATCTACTTTAAAAAAGGGGACATTGTATTGGATCCATTCTGTGGTAGCGGAACTACTCTCGTACAGGCCAGTGAACTTGGCATTCATGCAATCGGAGTAGATATTTCTTCTTTCAATACATTAATAAGCAATTGTAAGGTATCAAAATATAATTTAACTGATGTAAAAAAGGAAATTGATAAAATTACAATTAAATTAAAGATATTTTTATCAGAATCAAAAACATTGGAGTTTGATAACGAATTAACTCACGCTTTATATGAATTTAATAATAAATTTTTCCCTACACCGGAATATAAATATATGTTAAGAAGAGGTGAAATTGATGAGGAACAATACGGAATGGAAAAAGAAAAAGAGATTTTAGAAATCTATCAAAAATTAATTCAACAATACGATATAAAGCTCAAACAACCAAAATCCGAAACATTTTTAGATAAATGGTATTTACAGAATATTAGAGAAGAAATCGAGTTTGTGTTTAATGAAATAAAACAAATCACAAACCCCGATACTAAAAAAATCATTTCTATTATACTCAGTAGAACCATGAGAAGTTGTAGGGCTACTACTCATTCAGATTTGGCTACTTTAAAAGAGCCAATAACTAAACCCTATTATTGCTCAAAGCACGGAAAAGTATGTAAACCAATTTTTTCCATTTTAAAATGGTGGGAAACTTATAGCAAGGACACCATCAAGCGTCTAGCACAGTTTGATAAATTAAGAACGAACACATTTCAGATTTGTCTTACTGGTGATAGTCAAATATTAGATATAATAGGTGAGGTTGAAAAAAGAAACTCCGATTTAGCAAAACTTTTAAATGGACAAAAAATAAGAGGTATATTTTCATCTCCACCTTATGTTGGTCTTATAGACTATCATGAGCAACATGCCTATGCGTATGATTTATTTGGTTTTGACAGAAAAGACAAATTAGAAATAGGACCACTCTACAAAGGACAGGGGAAAGAGGCAAGAGATTCATATGTAAAAGGTATAGCTCAGGTTTTAATAAATTGTAAAAAATTCCTGGTTAAAGATTATAATGTTTTCCTGGTTGCCAACGATAAGTATAATTTATATCCTACTATTGCAGATAAGGCAAGTATGAAAATTGTAAATCGTTTTAAGCGGCCTGTGCTAAATCGAACGGAAAAAGATAAAGGTGCATATGCAGAAATAATTTTTCATTTAAAAGAAAAATAAATATGATAACTATGACAAAATGCTTGAAATTTTTAGAAATAAAAAAGAGCTCAAAAGTTTATTAACAGTTCGATAGAACTTCTTAAAAATCTCAATTATAAAAAACAAAAAGCAGCATATTCTGGACTAATAACAGATGCTTATAAACAACAAATACAAGAAATAAAAGAATATTTATCACAAAATTATTTTATGAATTTAGAGAATAAGCAAAAGGAAATATAATGGGATTATATAACCAACAAAAAGACTACATAAAAGAAATTATTATTAACTGTCTTCGCTCCAAGTTTCAGCATTACCAACCTGAAAGCAATAATATGCCTTTTCATTATCGTTTACTTGGCAAGGACAGAATGGCTTTATATTCTTTTATTCAATCATTAAATACCACCTTTGGTTCATCAATATTTGAACCTGTAGCCGTTGCACTCGCTAAAAATAAATTCAAAAAAGTTGAAAAACAGTATGTAATAGGTAATCAAATAAGCAGTGAATGCCAAAATGTAATCCAGAATATAATAAACAATTTAACATTAGGAAGTTCACCAAATAAGCAAAAAGAAATTGAATTAATTCGAGCCGCTGCTTTCAAAGGCATTATTAACAAAATGAAAACTGTCAAAGTAGATTTATACCTCGAATCATTTGACGGAGTCATGTTTTTCTTTGACCTTAAAACGGCTAAACCCAATATAAGTAATTTCAAGGATTTCAAAAGGACACTGCTGGAATGGGTAGGCATTGCATTAACGAATAATCCAAATGCGAAAGTAAATTCGTTAATTGCCATTCCATATAATCCTTATGAACCGCAACCTTATGAAAGATGGACAATCAAAGGAATGCTTGATGACAAAAATGAACTTTTGGTAGGTAAAGAATTTTGGGATTTTTTGGGTGGGGAAGGCGCTTATGAGGATTTATTGGACTGTTTTGAACAAGCTGGCTTAAAATTAAGGCCTGAAATTGATGATTATTTTATAAAATTTAGGAATAAATAATGCTTTACCAAACAGCGGCTTATGTCATTAAACAGCGCAATGCCACAAATCGTTTTAGGGAATTTTAAGATAAAACCAAAAACATGAGAATTTATGTCATATTTAGTTTTAGCATATCCCGAACTTGCAACTGAAGATTTCGATCGAATTCAGAAATATCGGAAGGATAATGATGAACTCTATTATAAAATTGTTAATCCTCATTTTACAATCGTTTTTCCTGTGTTTGATGTTTTAGAAAAAGACTTCATTGCAGAAGTAAGAAACAAATCTTGTAATATTAACAAATTTGGCTTCATTATTCGTTGTGCAACAATCAATAAGGACGCATTTAGTGATTTTTTCCATACCTTTTTAGTGCCCGATGAAGGATATAGTAATTTTGTAAAGCTTCATGATAATTTATATAGTGATAAACTAAAGAGCAATTTACGCCTTGACATTGATTTTGTTCCACACATTGGAATTGGTAATTCTAAAGACAAGTTTGCCTGTAAGAAAATGGTTGACGAATGGAATAATTATGATTTTTCTATACAAGGTAAAATCTCACAACTTACAATAGTAAATTATAAGAACAACACCGTAACTAAAATTGAAGATATTGAACTTCGTTGAACAAAAAACAGACTTATAACAGCAGCTACCCCAAATTGGCGGTTCATTGGTTAAATCATACTTTGTCCTTTAATGTTTCTGCTTGATTGACAGTGAAGTAATTTGAAATCGCTACCTTTGGGTAGCTGCATACCGTTGTTAAGACAATAATATAAATGAAATGGAAAAAACAGTAATAATAAAGCTATGACTTTCTTAAAGTGCTTACTAAATTGCTTTGTGGCAAGCACTAAAGGACTATGGAACGTGTGCAAGATTAACAGAATTTATTTGAGCAATAGGGCGACACAAAAAGCAACTAAAGTAAGAGACAATCTTTCTACCATTTTCCGTTTTTGATAATTCATGGGATGATTTAATTGAAAGAAAGAGAAAGTATTCTTGTTGATGGCTGGGGTAATCTACTATTAAAAAGTAATTGAAAGTGGGGGAATGGATAAAGTGCTTTTTTGAAATGGGGAAGTAATAATATTTATGAAATTGGAAAATGGAATCCTAAAATTAAAATAATAGAAAATTGAGTCTGTAAAATAATTTGTGTAAACGGGAAAAATAATCAAAGAACATTTTCTAATTGCTCCTTAAAAATAACAGATAAATGTGATAAAACAATAGCCCAGTTTGGAACTTGCATAGTCCAAGACTGGTTATGCCTCGGCTCGCTTCGGCATGAATCCTTATAACATTATACCTCTTTTGTACTTACTATTTTAGAGTATTTCATTAGTACCAAGTTTAAGCAAAATAATTATTTTGAATTTATCGGTTTATATTTTAAAACATTATCCGAAAAATTAAATGTCTCTTTCTCAACATTATTTACATCTTTTGACATAAGACAACTTGCAATAGGGTGTACCCCGGAATTTGGGAAGTTAACTTTCATTTTCATTTCAGCCCGTGTCCCTAATTCTGAAAACATTTCTAATTCCCTCTTTACAGATACTGTAGTGTCTTGTTCATTTTCATTTTTATAGTAATAACCTAAAAATACAGGTTGTTTTACCATTGAAAAAGTTTTTTTGTTCATTGTATTCTCAATTAAACTCTCTAATGATACAAGAGATTCAATTCTATATTTCCGAAGCCAATATTTTTGCAATGACACGGGATCATTATTAATCTTAAATTTACCTCCTTGAATAAGTCTTGCAATCTGCAAACCCCATGGTTTTGTAAGTATGAAAGAATATTTATTGTATAATTCTATATTGGGCGAAAATAATATTAGTGCTGATATTTCAGGGTGATCCTTAGCCAATGTTAAAGCCAATGTTCCACCAGTTGATGTCGCCATAATAATTACAGAATCTCCTAAAGCTTTACCAACTGCAATAGCGTAAGCTGCGGAAGCTAAATAATTATCGGGGGAAAGACCGAGTAATGGATTATCATTCTCGATACCATGATATTGTAGACGTGAAAGAAATAAATTGAAGCCATATCTTTTAGCAAATTGAGTATTAACCGGATAACCATCCATCCAAGTACCGCCAAATCCGTGAAGATATACAACCGAATATTTAGTCTTCTTTTTATGTGATGAATCAGCCCAAATTATTCTTGCACGATTTTCTGGTTCTAAAAATTTTATACTTTTCTCTGATTGATTAATGCTATTCTCTAATTCTAATAAATTTTTTGTTACTTGTGGGATATCTGTATTGAGCTTCGGATCTTTTGGTTTTGGTCCTAAAACAAATAGAACAATGGTAAAAATTGTTAAAACTAAAAATAGTTTAAAACCTTTATGCCTCTTCATCATTTTATCTCTTTTTTTGTAGAAGAGGTATACTGTAATTGATTCTCTGCTGCTTGACGGATAGAGTGTTTTTCATATAATAAATAAGAATAGGAAGTAATAAAAGAGAAGATACTAATCAAAACTAAAATATAAAAGATTCTCCTTTTACTCATAAAAATCTCGAACTCCACTACAATAGTTTTTTACAATAATCAACAGAACAAAAATCTGCTTTTGAAATTAATTAATGCTTACTCTTTAGATGCGTTGTATTCACAATAATCAGTCTTGCGTTAATAATCTAAATATTACTATCGAATAATTGTAATTTATTTTAATAAAAACGAATAACAAATTTCTCTTCAAAAAATTTAATAATAATTTAAGGGAAAAAGAAATTGAAAGCTAATTGAAAAGAATATTTTTAAACGACCTAATTTAAATAAGCCATTACATGTGTAATATCTTATAAAGAGAAAAGCAAAAAAATGTTATCGAAAATAACAGTGAGGTAAATAAAAAGATAAGGTTTAAGAATTGTAGATAGTCTAAATTCAAATTGCATATTAAAAAAGAAGGCGGATAAAAACATCCGCCTTTTATCAGTTTTAATTCCCGACTATTTTAAAAGAAGCATCTTCCTGACAGACTGAAACAATTCCCCGTCTGTGGCTTTAGCCTTTATCATATATAAATACACACCGCTTGCCAAACGGCTACCATCAAAGTTTATTCTATAATCACCAGCAGTTTTTCTTTCATTAACTAAAGTTACCACTTTTTGCCCAAGTACATTATAAACAGTTAAAGTTACATTAGCAGCTTTAGCAATTTCAAAAGAAATAGTGGTAGCCGGGTTAAAAGGATTAGGGTAATTTTGAGCTAAATTAAAAGTCAAAGGTTTGTTATAACTACCAGAAGAAATACCAGTAACAATTAAATTAGCTTTGCTAATTGCATCATTAAGTAATTCAACACTATACAGATGATTATGAACGCCGCCACTTTCATCAGATTCTGCATAAGTCATATTAAACTGAGCTTCAGCATAGTTACTAGAGTCTGCACTGTTTTTTAAATGGCTTGCAGCTTCAGTAACTTTTGCTTCAGCAATAGAATCTAAAGATTGAAAATTATTTTTCCATTGCTGTACCAGCGAAGCTGCAGAATCAGCAGACATAGCCGAGTGACATTTTGTGCAAGAAGCATCAACACTTCCATCTGCTTCTTTTACAAATACAGACCAAGTATGCCCTTTGTACATAGCCGAATTAGTGCCGTCTATTCCCGTATTGTACATGTGGCAATCTACACATTTAACTCCACCCATTGAAGTAATGTTTGAAACATTCTTGCCACCAGTACCTAAGTTAATGTTATAACTTAGATGATCTGTATTTGGAAAGCGTAAATTACCATGACACTGCCCGCATAAGGAATCGGAGGAACTCATAACTTCATAAGTCTTTGTATATGAATTAAAGTACGAAAGTGTATCTGGGTTATGCGGATTGTGGCAAGCAATACAGCTTACATTTGGATAATCTACCGTATCAATTGGAGATGTTGATGCTGTAAAAGAACCATTAGAGGTCGAGAAGAATTTTCCTAATGCCTGAGCTTCGGTAATTCCTCCGCTTAGAGTTACAGCAGTTGGAGCATGACAGGCAATACAATCTTCACCTGTAATTACTTGATCTGGAGTTTGCCCACTATGATTAGCCGATAACTCACCGGCAACATCATCCTGCCCTTTATGCCCGTGTTTACTTGATAACCAAGCATCGTAAATTCTGTGGTCAGTATCCGGATGCCTAACCGTACCATGACAATTGCCGCATAAATCATTTGCGGTTTTTACAGAATCATAAGTTTTAGTAACCGAATTAAATACCCCAAATGACGTCATATTGCTTTGATGACAGGTTTGACAATCCACATTAGTCCATAAAGATGTATTTATTGGTTGAGTGGTGCTAGTATATTTGCCGTTTGTTGTAGAAAAAAAATACCCCATAGCCTGAATTTCTGTCATTCCGCCATTAACCGTATCAGCAGTTGGCGCATGGCATGAAAGACAATCTTCTGCTTGAGAACCAATAATAATTGAATCGGGTGTTTGACCTACCCAATTAACAGAAATTTCTGAAGCTACATCTGCCTGGGTGTTTGAATGTTTACTGCCTGCCCATAGTTTAGCTTCGGAAGAATGGCATGTTTGGCAGGTTTGCGGATAAACATTATTCTGCAACAGTAACAGACAGAGAAAAATTAAAATTGAAAAAAAGTATTTTATTGCTTTCATAGTAAAACCTAATTCTTATTTCAATAATTTTGTACATTCCAAATTTAGATAAGTTAGGTTTTAGAGAATAATTAACAATAATGAAAAATCATTCATAATTAAGTGAACCCTTGTTAAAGATAAAAATTTTTCATTATTTACTATAAATTGAATTGAGCGATTTTTTTTCATTATGTTCCCAATGAAAGCGGTGTAGTAATTTTATACGTTGTAAGTTGTAAAGAGATTGCCATACACCCTTCGTGTTCTCGCAATATAGTTTAACCAGAGGCTTAAAAAAACGTTCTAATAAGAATCGCTTAATTTTATTATAAGTTTAAATCGCAATATAATGGAAATCTTAATAGCCGAAGACGACGAACAAATAGCAAATTCCCTTAAAAAGAATTTTGCTGAAGAAGGTAACCACGTTATGGTTGCTAAAGATGGACAAGAAGCTATCTCTTATTCAGAATCAATTCTTTTTGATATTATTTTGCTCGATTGGCGTATGCCAAAGGTAAGCGGAATTGAAGTATGCCGTTATTTAAGACAAACCGGTAATAAAGTGCCCATTATTTTATTGACTGCTTTAAGTCAAGTTAAAAATAAAATTGAGGCTTTAAACTTAGGAGCAGACGATTATATAACAAAGCCTTTTTCTTTTGATGAATTAACTGCAAGAATAAATGCGGTTATAAGAAGATACCAATCAAATACAAACGAATTAATTTTTAACGATATAACTTTAGACTTATTAAACAGAAAAGTTCATAGCCCTCGCGGTGAGATTTATCTTAGTAAAAAAGAATTTGATCTTCTTCGATATTTTATTTTACATAAAGGTACAATTATGAGCAAAGAAAATATTTGCAAGGAGGTATGGGGTATGGAATTTTCACCTTCCACAAATATTATTGAAGCTACAGTAAAAAATCTTCGTAAGAAGTTAGAAGATAACACTGGCAAAAATTTAATTAAATCTATTTATGGAGAAGGCTATCTTTTCATTATCGAATAAAATAAAAAAACCTATCTTTACCGATACTGTAAAACGAATCGTACTTTGGAATATTGTAATATTTTTCCTTCTTTTTATTACCTCTAATATTTTTACAATTGTTATTACAAATAAAATTTTAACAAATAATCTTGATGAAAGATTGCAAAACGAAATTGAAACGCTTTTAGATTCGTTCAGCCTGCAGGCAGATTCTATAAAATTTTTGGGCTATCATGAAATAAAAGAACCAGATTTTACTACAATAAATTCCGGCTCTTTTTTCCTCCAAGTTTACAACGTTAAGGGCAAACTACTTTTGCGTAGTGATAATCTAAAATATTTAGGACAAATTCCTTTTTTTATTCCAAATAATAAATTAAAAAATGTTTTTGAAAATTTAGCCGTTGGTAAACATAAATTAAGAGTGGCTTACGCCCCAATGGTAGATGGAAATAATAAAATTGAAGCTTATCTTCAACTTTCTGTTTTCAGAACTGAATATAACTCAATAATGGCGAAAATTATTTTGTTTAATCTCCTTAATCTTCCATTTATTCTTTTAATTATAATTGCCGTTAGTATTTTCTTAGCCCAAAAAAGCTATTCTCCTTTGAACAAGATTATTAGCATTGCCGAAAACATTACTGCCAACAATCTTAATGCAAGAATAAATTACGATGCACACCCTCAAGATGAATTAGGAAGATTAAGAGACACGCTAAATAATTTATTTACAAGGCTTGAAGTTCAAATTAACCAAATATCACAATTTACTGACAATGCTTCACATCAATTAATGACCCCATTAACTGCAGTTAAAACAGAGTTGGAATACATTCTTAAACGAGAAAGAACTACTCAAGAGTATAGAGAAACTTTATCTATGTTGAATGTACAAACAGATAAAATGATAAGTATTATTAAATCTCTTTTGATAATTTCTAAATACAGTGGAAATACAGAATTAAATAAAAATGTGTTTAGGATTTCTCATGTTGTTGAAGAATTAGTTAAAACAGTTTTTAAAAAACAAAATATAATCTGTAATATTCAAAACGATCTTTTTCTGCGGGGAAGCCTTGAAGGCTTTCAAACTATAATTGAAAATTTAATCGATAATGCCGTTAAATATTCTCCTTCTAACAGCCAGATAACTATCAAGGCAGAAAAAATAAATAACAGAATAATTGTAAGTGTAGAAGATTTTGGTATAGGAATTAAAGGCAGTGAAAAAGAAAAAATATTTGAAAGATTCTTTCGTTCGGAAAGTGTTTTAGAAACAAACGTCCAAGGATATGGACTCGGATTGAGCATCGTAAAAACAATTATACAGTCGATGGATGGAATAATTAAAGTTGAAGATAATTTCCCTTGTGGTACAAGATTTATTATTATTTTCCCTACAATAAATATTGAATAGCACTAGCACTCTTTCCTAAAAAAACTTTTTAAGAGGAGGTCTCATCAGAAAAATTAATCGAAGAATGCTCCTTATATTCCCGACTATTTTGAGATTTATGAATGAATTATGCTCCCTTCATATTTTGATTTTGTTAATGAGAAGTGTAAATAATTCTGTGTAAATGGTTAAAAGACTATATTAGATAAATGCTGTTGAGCATAGCGAAACAGCATTTATCTTGGGAAAAAAAGTCATTACATTTAACCATTAAAAAAGGAGATTTACACATGGAAATCACAGAAGAAATTTTCGAGCAGTTTAAGGCAGACCTAAAAAAAAGCACCAACCTATCAAGACTTAATGGGAGAAAACGGAGCCATTAAGAAAATAATCAAAGCATCACTTGAAGGAATGCATGATGCAGAACTAACCGAACATCTCGTATATGAAAAATATTCCTCCGAAGGTAAAAACAGTGGCAACAGCCGAAACGGAAGAACTCCCAAAACTCTTAAGAATGACAACGGAGAAATTGAAATTACAGTTCCTCGAGATAGAAATGGAACATTTGAGCCAATAATTATCAAGAAATATGAAAGAACACTTGGCCCAATCGAAGATAAAATAATTTCAATGTATGCCAAAGGAATGACAACCAGAGACATACAATCACACGTTCAAGAGTTCTACGGACTTGATGTAAGTGCATCGCTAATATCACAGATTACTGATAAAATCATCGACTTAGCCAAACAATGGCATAATCGCCCGTTAGAGAATATCTACCCAATTGTATTTTTCGATGCCATTCATTACACAGTTCACTGACTGTTATCTCAGCTTTCAGACCTTCCAAAACAATGGCTAATTTTTCTTCTGTTGTTTTAGTTGATTTATGCGGCATTGCATTCTCCTTAAATTAAAGTGTTAGAAAAATAATAAAAATGC
>Ga0207433_10013179_pt1 | contig 12221 bp, 18 predicted proteins | sample YelNatPaOPGAMG01_FD_187559 | JGI IMG/M metagenome (GOLD analysis project Ga0207433, IMG submission 187559) | Hot spring thermophilic microbial communities from Obsidian Pool, Yellowstone National Park, USA - OP-RAMG-01 (SPAdes) (version 3) | ecosystem: Environmental > Aquatic > Thermal springs...
GCCAGAAATTAGGCAAGTGGTAATGGATACGTTTGAAAATTGTTTAGAAACTACAAAGGTAGATCCATCAATGTTAATTCATATGCCGGGGTGTTATTATGATTCAGACGCAAAAATGGTATGGTTTAATGCACATGAATATATTTATCTAAATTATATCACACTTAACTACTTAGATAGTTTATATCCGTATCTTGATATAAAAACTCATACTAATAATTTATATTCAATTCAAGACAATGTTCTAAAGGAGATGGCAGATAAGTATAGTAAAATTTTAGGAACACCTATTTACTATGATCAAAAACGTTTTGGACTAACTCAACTTTATGGAGGTTATACAAGTGACGAACTAACTACAAAATCGTTAGCTGATCTACTTAGTAAATATGGTGTAAATTTAGTAATAAAAACGTTTCTCACTTATATGGAGAAAGCTTTAACACTTAAACCTGGAACATCATTTTCTAAATGGTATGAACACGGTGGTTGGGAAGAAGTTGCTAAGAACTATTTCTATAATAGAGTTCATCAAGTCTACTTAGAATTTAATCCAATGAATTCAATCGAGCGAGATTTTCTTAAAATGTTTTTTGCTAACGAAGTTGAAATGCGTAAAGAGACAAAAGCGCGAATTCTCCAGTATCTTGATAACTGTCCTAAAGATTTTGAACAACCAAGAAAAGTTTCGAAAGTAAGACCTCCAAAGTTTAAACCAGTATGTCAAGAAGGTGAGTACGATCCAACATTAACACCTATGTGGAAAATCCTTGCAAGGGATGCTGATCATAGTGTACGTAGATATTTATTTCTTCAGCATTTATATTCGGATGTACGACCAGATAAAACAGTATGTGAGGTTATAGAAGAAATCGCAAATGAATTCGGTTATGATTATTATATGGACTGTCCTGATTTTTGCCAAGATGCAATTTATTATGGCCTTGAAGCTTCCCTCCAAGATGTAGGATTAGGTCATAAGGATATACCTATAGACTTTTATGCCCTTTTAAATCTAAATCGATATATTCACAAAATTGATACAGCTATTGAAGCTGTTATTGATAGGGCTATATCTTGGGTGCGTGAAGATTTAGATTGCTAAAAATTTAGTCCTGAGCATTGACTTTAAACTGCTCACTATTTTATAGGAGATTATTATGAAAGATTCTATACAGCGTCTAAAAAAGACTATTAAGAAAATAGCGAAATTTGTTTATCGTAAGATACTGGAGAGTATTATCATTAAGTAAAGGAGGTATTTTAAAATGGTACTAACAGTTTCAGATTTACTTGAATCAAGAACGTTAGGAAGAATGAAGTCAATGTTCGAAAAGAGAATTTGTAGTTTTAAATTCGATCCAATTAAACTAGCACAGAGATCTGGTCTTGAATACATACCCGGGGCAGATATGCTCACACTTGACGTTAGTGATTATATGTATTTAACACCAGAGGTAATAGAGCAATTAAGACAACAATACTCTATTGTTGATTTTGATTCTTACCTTGAAGATCTCCATACTATTCAAGATAATGTAATGTATGTAATTGCCAAAGAGCTTAAAAGAATGACTCAATTGAAGATCCAATATTATTTGAATAGTTTTGGTATCTCTTCAAAAGACTTATCATTCATTTATTATGACCTAGATTCTGAAGCATCACGTATAGCTGAAGAGTTTGTAGATCACTTCGCTTGGGATTTGAAAGTACAATCAAGCAAGTTTATACCTGAAGTAGCTCAGTGGTTAGAGCAAGGAGGTTTAGTAGAAGTTGTGAATCAATATTTCAATCGTTTCACTGGAATGATTTATGCTTACTTTATACCTACAGGTATAAATGAATTTATACATGCCGTTGATTTGATTAAGGATTCAATTAAAGATAGGGTTAGAATTAAGATTATTGAGTATTTAGAAAGACTTGTTAAACTAAGAGAAACACTTAAGATGCAAAAGTATACCCAACTTAAAGAAGAGTTCATAAGTATGAGTCGCAATGTATGCTGTATTGAAGTCTGGGTAGGCGGAGTCAATTGGCTCTTAGATAAATTAAGTGAACTCCGAGATTTTGAGGAAGTACGTAGAGCAATAAATGAAGCTTTTGAGACTTTGAGAGAAGAAGGTTTAGTATAGGAGGTTCTAATGACTAAAGAAACTGCGAAAGAAACTAAGAAACTTACTGATACTAATGTACAGACCAAATATATTCAACTCAAAGAAGAATTTATAAAAATAGGTAGTGAAGATTGTGGCTTAGTTTGGCTATCTGGAGTTAGGTGGTTATTAGATAAAGCTTATACTTTGCGAGAGCAAGAGAAAGTAAAGGAAGCGTTAGAAGAAGCAATCGAAGCTCTGAAAGAACAAGGCAAAATTTAAAAATATTTTTAGGAGGTTATTTTATGGCTATTGTTGAGCTTCAGTATTTGAAAGATAAGAATCGTGTACATTTTTGTTATGTCGATAGTAAGAATCGCACTATCGAGGGTGATGTTATATCGGATTCAGTTTATAAGGATCACTGGGAAAACTGGGGACTTTACGAAACTAATAGTGATCGTGAGCTCGATCTCGATGAGTCAGTAAAATGGGGAATTTTAGCGGCCACAAATGATATGATCAAAAGAAAAGTACCCAAAAGAAAGACATTTATACCCGAGATTGGATATGGTGACTCACTAACCACAGTCACAGTACCGTTTCAATTTATTAGAAAGGATGGTACTAAAGTTAAGGGAAAGATAAGAGCTACCGAAGAGCATAGGATAGATGGTATTGAATCTAATGTAAAGCTAACTCGGATAGAAAAACAAGTTTTAACTGAGTTAGCTTTTGACTTTGTCGATCTTGAATTATAAAGGCAAGTTTAAAAATTAGGAGGTTATTTTATGGCTATTGTTGAGCTTCAGTATTTGAAAGATGAGGATCGTATCACATTTTCTTACACACGAGATAATAAATCTGTTGTAGAAGGTAGTATTACATTTTCCGTTACTCCAGGATATCTCTGGGAAAATACAAAATGTGAATTTAACTTTGATAAAGATAATAAGTTATACATCGATGAAGTCCTCGCCATCCCTACGCTGATAAGGAGTAGTTGCGGGATTAGGTTCTCAGCCACCAGTCTAAATGACTGATGGGGCTACGTTAGGTAGGAATGCACTTTTATTTAGTGTAGATAGGTACCGTCAGTTACTACACAAGACTGACGCTCTACAGTCAGTAGTCAAACATCTCGTAGGATGAACGAGAAGTGCTGCTGATAAATAAACCCTACCTAACATTGACGATGTGTGCCAACTAGTTACGGTTCGTGTAACTAGAATCCTTACATTAAAGGACAGGAGGTGTTTATGGTTTATGTTATTTCACAGGAAGGCATTCCATTAATGCCAACAGAAAAGCATGGTATGGTTAGGCATTTCCTAAAGGAAGGCTTAGCAAAAGTAGTACGTAGGAAACCTTTCACAATTCAACTTCAGTATAAGTCAAAGACTTATGTACAACCAGTAACGTATGGTATTGATAGTGGATATACTTACGTTGGATATTCAGTAGTTGCAAATAAGAAAGAACTTATTTGTGGTATGCTAACGTTATTGAAGGATATGAATGAAAGGTTAAAGAAAAGGAGGATGTATAGACGAATACGTCGTTCAAGACTTAGATACAGAAAACCACGATTTGATAACAGAAAGAGACTTAATGATTGGCTTGCACCAAGTATTCAACATAAGTTTGATAGTCATATTAGGTTTATCAATTTACTTAGAACGTTCCTACCTTTGACAACGATTAATATTGAAGTAGGTGACTTTGACACTCAAAAGATTAAAGATCCAAATATCCAAGGAGTAGGTTATCAAAATGGTGCACAAAAAGACTTTTACAACTTAAGAGAATACATTCTCTATAGGGACAATTACAAATGTAAGTTATGTGGTAAACCTAATGTGCCATTAGTAGTACACCATATAGGCTATTGGAAAGGTGATAGAACTAACCGACCAGATAACTTAATTACACTTTGCACACAGTGTCATAGTCCTGCAAATCATGCACAAAATGGTAAGCTATATGGTATGAAGTCGGTTACTCGAACTCTCAAAGAAGCTACTTTTATGTCAACAGTTAAGGAAAAACTTACAGAAGAACTTAACAAGACGTTTATTGTTAATGTTACTTATGGTTATGAAACTAAGTCTAAGCGTATTGCGTTAGGTTTAGACAAAACACATTATAATGATGCTTTCGTCATAGCGGGTGGTACAAAAGACCATAAGAGAGTTGAACCTATAAACTTTGTGCAAACAAGACGAAATAATCGCTCATTAGAAACATTTGTTGATGCAAAGTACGTTGATACTAGAACAGGGAAAGTTGCTTCAGGAAAAGAATTATTCAATGGTAGGACTACTAGAAACAAAGAACTAAATACTGAGAACTTGCATAAATATAGGGGTGACAAAAAGTCAGCGGGTAGAAGACAAATACGCAGACAACATTATTTTTATCAAGCAGGAGATTTAGTATGGTTTAATAACAAGGTGTATAAAGTTAAGAGTAACGTAAGTGATGGAAAATATAGATATATTGAACTTATAGGATCAAAGAAGTTAGCTAAACCTAATCAAGTTAAGATCTATAAGTTTAGACGTGGTATATGTGTTGATGAATAAAAAACTATTTTATTATTTTTAAGGAGGTATTATGAAAAAGTATTTTATTAGTCTAATCGTAGGTTTTGTATTTATTGTATCTACAGTATCGTTTGTATTTGGAGCAGGGTCAACATTTCCATTTGATAATTCAGTGTGGTTTCGAGAGGGCGTAAGACAAATGGGTCAAGATCCGCATAAAGCAGTACAGGCTTTCTCCGATGGGTGTAATCATCAGGATGTTCCTAGTTGTTCAATGATAGCTATTGCTATGTGGCCTATAAGTCATAAAAAGAGCATAGTAATAGCTAAGCGTTGGCTCCAAACTTTACAAGAAAGTAAGAGTCAATATGTCCAGGGATATAGAGAACGAGTACTAAAAGGCTACATTCTATTTTACTCGGCTGAGGATCAAGACGTTACTTGGCTTAAAAAATTACAATGAGGAGTATTTTATGTTTTTAGAAATTTTTGTTTTAGAAGGCACTACACTCAATAAGGATAAACCTCGTCCTAGTGTATTAGATAATTTTGAGTTTGTAGAAGAAGATGGGTTTTTAATAAAGATCGAATCTGTTAATAACGATTATTTCTGGGAGGGTAATCACTATGCATTTGCTGAAGCTATAAAAGAAGTATTAAGTTCGGGACGAGTAAACCTAAGGTTTACTGACTCATTTGGGGATGATATATTTCGCTCACGCTTATTCCTTGTTACGCCATGTAATGTTCTTGCTCATTGTTTACGTTGGGCTTTATGTGATGACGATTAAAAGGAGGTCCTAATGACTAAAGAAACTGTAAAGGAAACTAAAAAACTTGATATCGATAAATTTAATCAAGATCTGGCTATACACCAGCCAGATCTTGTTTTTCTTCTAGAAAAAGAACTTAAGTGTAAGTTGTCACTTGAAACATTAAAATTACAGCCACTCACAAATAGGAGTGAATACGGAATCTGGGTTAAACTTAAGGTGCTTAGTCCCGCGGGTTTATATTCTTATGTTATAAAAGAGTCTTGGCTCCTATCTATACTAACTTTCAAGCAAGAGTATAAATGTTATATGGATACTCTTGTTTTAGATTATGTTGAGCGAATAGGAGAAACAAGTTATTGTGATCTTGCTTCACCGAAAGATGGTACTAGGATATATCTCTTATATTATCCAGAGACATGCACTTGGAAGTTAGTCAGTAGAAAACAATTAGAAGGAGATTTTTAATGGAGTTACAGAAGTTTGAAGAGTATTCATATTTAGAAGATTTTCTAATTAAGCAGGGTTTTACCGAGCTAATATTGGAAGGCATTTTGTCTTTAATAGAAAAAGAAGATTGGAGGGTTGATAATTCTATAAATGACAGAGAACTGGCCTCACAACATGTATTTGTAGAGACATGGAACGAGCTTGTAGAAACAGATATTGATGTCGAAATGACACATTTATCGAGCTACTTTTCTTTGTTGTATTACTTTTTGATTGTTATGATAGTAAAGGAATTGAAAGAAAGAAAGGAAGAAAAATAAAAAGGAGGTTCTTAAAATGATTATTGATTCAAAGAAATTATGTAACAAGGTAAATCACACTTTAGCAAAGTCTCAGTCTGAATTAATTTCTATGCTTGAAAAGCAGTTCTCTTGCAAGTTACAAGTTGAAACTCTAGAATGTCAACCTTTTAATCCTGCTGAATATGGCATTTTTGTGAAACTTAAAATACTTAATGCCACAGGATTATTTGCGTATATAACTACTGGTATTAATGAGATAGAGTCTAAACTAGAATACAATAAGACTTTAGATCGTTATGGTGCTTACCTTCAACTTGGATTCGAAACTGATGGGGGTGAACCTATCTTTTGTGGATTAGTATCACCAAAGAATTTAATGTTACTATATCTCTTGTATTATCCTGACAAGAATATATGGGAATTAGAAAGTGAACCTGCGTTAGAAAAGCAAGGGTATTTTAATCAGTATCGACGTAGTTAAATAGAGGTTTAAGCATATGAGTATAAGATATTCTTTAGATGGTGATGCAGAAAGGAAACTACGTTGGAAGACTAAATGGTTGGAAATTGTAAAAGAAAACAAGTTTGATTACTATTTTGAGTCTCTAAAAAGAAATGGGAGAAATCTTTTATGTGTATCTGTTCATTCTATAGGCTTGATTTTCCCTATTGCAATCATAGTCAATGGTCAACTAATAACAGAAGATGATATCGAACCTAGTCAAGAAGCGTTCGATGCTTTTCTTACAGCAGCTATGAGTGATGTAGAAACAATCCCTATTTCTGATGGCGTTACAACTGTTGATACTTTTTATCCAATAAGTTGCTTGATTTCACAAAAATCAAAAAAAATTATAGGAGGTTAGGTGTATGATGTAGTTTCGGGTATTGCTATAATTGCTACTATTCTCAGCGTTGTAAGCATTGGACCACAAGTTATCAAAACTATTACTACCAGATCGGCTAGAGATTTTTCTGTAATATCAATAATTTTAACAATCATAGAATTAGGTTTATGGCTAATTTATGCTGTTATCATTCAGGCTGATTTTATTGTGCTAAATAATGCACTTTTAATCTTGGGCTACTTGATCGTCTTGTATTATAGAATATTTTATTAAGGGAGGTTTAATATGAGAAGTAGAGATTCACCAAAAAGATTGTCTCTTTCAAAAATAGGTGTACCAGTTCTAAAAAATTAATTTGGAGGTAGTAATAGTGTTTAAGAAATTTTTGTCCAACGTTGCAATGCAAGTAATAGTAAAAATTGGGGAACAGTTAGGTAAGGTTAAGGAATGGTTTATAAAGTTTAAAGAAAAAATTGTTGCTCGTTTGCAGAGCTTGAAAGAGAGAATAGAAAAACTTAGAACAGCTCTCCTCAAGTTATATGAGCGAGTAAAGGAATGTGCAAAGGAAAATATTGAAGAAGTAAAGGAAGCGGCAGCTGAACTAAAAGTTGGGGTTAAGGCATTTCTAAGAGATGCTAAAGAATTATTAGCGGATCTATATAAAGCTATTTTATTCGTATTAGATCTTCTATTAATTTTAGTACGTGTTCCAGATCCTAGAACACGTTGAAGTGTTCACTCTTTTGGAATAGGCTGTCCTGGCTAATTGGTATTAAATAGTAAACCTACACGTAACCACAAATTTTTTTAAAATAAAAAAAGAGAGTATAGACATGTGGTTCGTAACCCATTTCAAAGGCGTGGAATGTTTGTCCAATTTAGAGAATATATTTAACTCGAGGCTAGAATAATACGCTGCCGAAAGGCAGCGTAATTTATTTTATTCTTTACTCGGGGTAATTGAATCAACATTAATAGTGGGCTTCTATAGAACAATAAACCAATTGTAAAGCACTTAGTTGCTTTTTATTTAGTTTTGTTTAACTCTAGGAGGTAAAATTAATGGTTGAAGTAGTAGTACCATCTACTGGAAGTGTTGTAAACGTTCGTGGCTTAACTGTAGAAGAAGGTTTGAAATTGACATCATCTATAACACTGATGTCAGATACATTATTTGATCTATTCTTAAAAGTTGGTAGAATAATTCATACTTGTATTGAATCTGAGAAACCACCATTTGAGCAATGGGTTAGAACTATAACGGAAGCAGATCTATCTCCTTTAATTTATGGTGTTGTTAGAGAAACCTTTGGTGATGAATTTCCTTATTCATATACTTGTCCAGTGAAAGATCAGGAAGTAGATTTTACTCTAAATATTGATAAGACTGTTCAAACTAAGGGAGAAATAAATACAACTGGTGAACCCCTTTTAGAACTTAAGGAAGCTGCAATTAATAATGTTAAGCTAACTTATTCATCTGTAGAGAGTTTTGAAGATTTAGTTTTGCAACTAGCTTTTATACCATTATCACTTAAAGATACCCTCAGTTTAGGCGTATCTTCTGTTGATGATTTAACTTCTGCTTTACCTCAATTGACTAAGATATTAACTGAAGAAGATATAATGACTGCCTTGTTTGTTAGAAAGATATCTACTCTAAGAAGTATTACGATTGATTCTAAAACAAAAGAGCGTCCACCAATTACACAAATTATAGCACTAAAATCATTCTTTGGAAGAGATGTTTCTTTCATTAAGAAGCTAACTCAAAAAGAGTTTAAAACTTTAATGCCTAAGAAACCAAATCCGTATTCAATTACCTTTTTTGTTGATGTTCCCAAATGCAAACTCTGTGGGCAACATCATGAGGTGATAGTTGACTTTTTTCGTCTTGCTCTACAGCAACTTGCAGAGTCAAGTTATTAATTCAATACAAAGTATTATCTTGCAATTAGTTTATTATTTCAAACAACCTATAGGAGATATAGTTAAATTAACACCCTATCAATTATTTAGTTTAGGAAAAGGATTATTAGCAACAGAAGAGGAAGTAGGACTTATTAAGAGTGCATTAGTTCCATTAGCTTTAGCTGGTGGAGGATCTAAGAAGAGACAACAAACGTTTGATATTACTAGACCCGGAGCTACTGAATTATTAGCCTCTATGTTTGGTGGTCTGAACAAATCAAAGAACCAGACTCCAACCCAAACTAAAACTAATCTAGGGAGTAACAGTGAGTAATTTTTTGTCTTTTGATCAGAAAGCAAATTTACAGTTGAATACACAACCTGTGGATTTCTATCCTGTATTGTTACCTACTGGTTTACAAATGAATATTGGATTACAAACAGTAATAGAAAATCTATATTGTGCTTTGTCAACAATAAAAGGCAGTGTTTATAGGGCAAGAAATAAAGGCACACGACTTGTAGAGAGTTTATTTGAACAACTGGATGATACAACCGTCAATAATCTTATTAATACACTAACAAATGATTTGGCAACTAGTGTAATAAACTCTCAATTTACATTTACTTCAACTCAATTAGATATCACTAATAAGTTACTATCCTTTTCTTTAAACGTATATTATAATGGTCAACTTTATAATGTTAATAATACAATCAATATGCAAACACTGCAAATATTCTAACGATGGAGATAATCTGAATGCTCGGTTATAGTTGGTATACGCAATACCTTTCTACGTATCTACAGGGAGTTTATGATTTATATTCTGACTTTCAGAATGCAGTTTATATTACGTTCTATCATAATAACCCTGTAGAATATGATGAACAGAGCATGAGTGCTTATACCTTACCTAGTGGACCATATGCACCTAATCAGTATCATCAAATTGTTGGGCTACCTTTATTCATGTCAACTGATTTAGCTATACCTATTAATGTACGAGGTGAAACAGGTTACGAAACACCAAATCCTAGCTTTACAGGAGTAATGATAGCACCTACAGGTGTTATTCCAATGCCTGATGATTATATTGCATTCGATTCTCCTAACCCAGCTAGTCCAACAACAATATATAGAATAACACAAGTGGAGCCAGCAATTATGTTTACAGCAAATCCAATGACAGAATTACTACAATTTTTTAGAGTAACTTGTCAAGTAGATCCTTTGAATACTTTATCACTAAATACAAAAGTAGTTCAAAGTTCATTTTATGTTAGTAAGTTTAAGCAAATGATTTCACTTTCTGCTGCTTCTCTATTTGCTTCTATTATGCAATCTCTAACTCAATTAGAAGAGCAGATAAATACTTATTTATTAGTATCACCAAATTTACTGACATTAAATAGCTATTGCTACTATGATTTAACGTCATTGTTTTATATGAATCAATTGATACCTATGCTTAATGCTCCTACTCAACCATTACCTTGGATAGGATCTATCAATAGTATTCAATATCAAATTTTGAATACATCTTTTTCTACACCTGCTTCTGCATATTCTTCACCCACTCAATCTTATACAACTATCGATGCTCTATCAACTACGAATGCACAACCTCTTTCATTAGATTATTATAGTTCTAACTTATTTCTAACAAATCAAATTCAGCAAATAAGTCCTACTATGATAAACATGTTCTTAAATAGAAATGTACTTATACCAACAGATACTCCTAATGAAGTCTTTCCTACATTAACTTCAAGTTTCTATCCCAATTATGCTAGTGAAGTCTGGAACATATTATTGTCAATTCTGAATGATAGATATAATGGTACATATACACTAATTAATAGTCCATTAAATATAGCCTTAATTTATAATGAATATGTCAATAAGATAAGTAAGAATGATTTATCACCTTGGAGTACTCAAGCTCAAAATATATTTGAAATGGTATTCTTATATGCCTTACAACAAAGGGTGTTAGTGTATATCTTAAACTATGACTTAAATACGATTACAAATACAACCTAAAATGGAGTAGTAATGGCTTTAGTTGATAATGCAATTGACATTGTAGTTTCGTCTATTCAAACACAGACTGCTCCTATTTATGATTTGTATACACAGAATTTACAAAGTTTATCTTCTTTTATAAACACTGGATTTAATATTCCATATCTTAATACACCATTGAATCAGAGTTTATATAATGTAACAGCTCAATTCTTTTCTACATTACGTACTATAAAACAACTAGCTTTTGATGAAACAATATCAACTCAAATAGATCAAGTTAATCAACTTAAATTACAAAGTAAGGGTTTTGTACCTAATGTAACATTTAGTAGTAATCAGTTATCAAAGCTCCAGGATCTTGTGCCAGAAATATATAAGAGAAAAGGTACAAAGCAATCTATAGAACAGTTGATAAGATATTTATTTTCATTACCTAATTTTGAAATTAGAGAATTTAATTATAGTGAATCTCAATTCTTAGATACAAAAACTGATCTACCATTTGAATATACAAATCAAGTTATAACAATATATTCTATACCACAAGTAGTATCTACGTCTGTAATTCCAAATCCAGGGGCGTATGGGTCTGTTGTTAATGTCCCATTTGATTTAGCTATATTAAGTCAACTTGATATGGGTATGGAAGATTCTAACTTATTAGCTCTTCCTAGTATGATAGTATATCCTTCAACTTCTACAACTACAATTGGTTGGAATCCAATAAATGTTCTTTATACAACTTATTTAGTTTATTATGATTCCGTAAGTACAATTAATACAATCGTATATTCAATTAAGGTTATAGAGCAAACTATTGGTACTGTCGTTACATTAAATGATCCTCTTTGGTTAACACAATCAGATCAAGTAGTATATCAGAATGTTAGAACACCTTATTATTTACCTGTAATAACTTCTACTTGGTCAGATACAATTTATGCTGAATCTTTTTTATTGTATGGTATCTATGCTTCTTTAGTACAACGTCTTAGTAATCAACAAGTTACACCTCAATTCACATTACCTATATTTAATATAACTGCATCTATTGATGAAATAGCTTTTGCTCTTGTTATTATAATGAATCGAATTGTAGCAATGAATAATCAATCAGTAGGGCAAACAACTAAGTCAATTATACCTCAATCGTATACAGTCTTAAATCCTCAAGTCGTAAGCATGAATCTAACTTACGATACTATTTATAGAATCATTAAAAGCAATTGTAATTTTACACCCCAAGTATTAGATGTCCTA
>Ga0207433_10013180_pt1 | contig 12219 bp, 9 predicted proteins | sample YelNatPaOPGAMG01_FD_187559 | JGI IMG/M metagenome (GOLD analysis project Ga0207433, IMG submission 187559) | Hot spring thermophilic microbial communities from Obsidian Pool, Yellowstone National Park, USA - OP-RAMG-01 (SPAdes) (version 3) | ecosystem: Environmental > Aquatic > Thermal springs >...
ACCAAGTCCAATTTAGCCTTTCCATATCAAAAATAGCAATCCGATAGTCGTTATCAGAAAAAGGAATTGAAAAATAAATTCTTGGCGGATTGTAATAACCGGTAATTTTAGAAACATATTGCGAGGGGATATTTTCGTATTGGTTCCTAATCGGTGCGGTCATATCGTCGTTGGCCAAAACATTAAACATTTGTTGTTTATTTCTTAAAGCAAAAATCCCTTTTTTATTCGCAAAAAAAACATTGTCCAAAACCTTAACCACTGATTTAGCCCCATCAGCCCCAACTGCACCAACCAGTTTGTATGCCGCTGGCACAACTGCCATCTCATCGCCAATACTAATAGTGGTTAAATCAATCTGAAAAATCGTTCCATTGCCATTAGCCGACTGGCACAAAACTGTAATTATCGGGTCTCCTTTACCAGTCCGATAATGGACTGCTGCTATCGGTTTGTTTTTCCCTCCTGGCTCTAAATCAATCCAAACCCCTCCATAAAAAGGAGAAAAAGCAGGGTCGGTAAAATATTGTCCAGTGCCTGTCGCATAAACCCGATAGGGATTATCTGTATCTCCCGTTGCCCAAAGCCTATTTCCTGATATTTCCATAGAAGTAAACTTTGGCGCTCCAGTAGTATTATCATCAGGAGTTTCAATGTATTGGTTATGCGGTGAGGTTGTTTCTCCATAATCTATAAAGCTTGTCGTTGTTGTTTCCCCAATTAAAGTTTCCTGCCCATCAAATTCCCCCCAATAAACCTGATAACCTTCTGCTCCAGAAACCGCCGTCCAGCTTAAAGTTATGTATTTAGAAGTGTCCCATCTTTCCCGATGTAAATCTGTGGTAATATCCACTGATGGAGAAGGAATAGTTGTCCCAATTCTGTTTGTTGCTACAATTCGGTAATAATTGTGATAAGAACCAGCGCTTAATCCAGTTCTGCTTGCTGAAGGTGCTGATGTTGGGTCAGATAAAGCGGTATATCTTGTTAGGGTAGAACCATCATAAACCGTTAATCTTTCTTCTCCATTAGAGATATAAAGTTTTGAGCCGATTTGAGCAAAGAAATAATTTTTCCCAGGGGTAAAAGTAATTGAATTTGAGATTTTGGTCCAAGAACCGCCATCCACCGATTTATAGGCATAACCATCAGAAGCAATGGCAACAATTTCCCTTGTCCCATCTGATTTTTCAAACTCACAAGCCCCATCAATATTATCCGCTCCGCTAATTGCCTGTCCATAATAAGCCCTTCCTGGTCTTGTTTTCCAAATTCCATCTTGGACTTGATAAAGGTTTTGAATAGCAGGAGAAAATTGTAATGGAAGTCTTCCCGGGTTAATCAAGGTATTAGAACCACCCCTAAATTTATCTATCTTGACCGACCAGGTTTTTAAATTTGTTGCCTGTTGTTTAGGAATTATCATTGCCCTAAGATAAAGCCATCTTCATATAACAAATCTGGCTCTTCAGTTAGTTGATTAAATGGTCTAGTCTCATTTTCCACAATCATATAGTCCATTGCTTGCTTTGCCAGTGTTTGGTATTGGGTAACCTTATCATTTCTTAAATCTTGCTCATATAAAGCCGCTAACACCCACCAAACAATAAAGTCAGAATTAATCATTTCCGGAACATCAGTTGAAGAAGATAAATGTGTTGGGGTCTTGTAATAACAATAATTTAGCGTTCCATCAATTGGATTAATCAAATTTATCTTTTTGCTTCCCGCCCCTCCAGTTTCATAAAAGTAGTGTCCTGCGGGATCTAATCTATCTATCTTTTGTTTATCATCGGGTCTAATAAAAGAATAATAGGTTTTCTGTCCATTGCTATCTTCTATCCAAACAAAAGAAGAAACAAACCGATAATCTGAGGGGGTAGCGTATGCTGTTTTGGTAGATAAAGCGATTTTATCTCCATCAGTGGCATCGGATAAATTCTTAAACAATTCTCGCCATCTAACATTTTCCTGCGCCCAAACATCAATAGCGGCATTTATCAAGCCAGTCCTCAAATTCCAGTCCTCGCTTCCAACACTCGGATAGGAAGTATCCCCCTCATAAATTAAATGAATTTTATGTTGTAGTTCTTCTAAGGTCATTTTTTACCCCCAATGTTTGTTTTTTTCAGCCTCGCTAAGTGTAGAAAAAAGCCCGTTTTTTCAAAAGACGATATATTAATCATCTTTTTGCCACAAAAAAAGACAGCCCATTTAAGGCTGTCTCCTAACCCCGCCATAAGCAGGGCAAAGACTTGAGTTACTAACCCAAAACTTTACTTAATTTTAATCCCGATTTTTGGTTCTGTCAACTCCCTACTTCTCAAACTAACCCCTTTTATTCTAATTGTTTTTGATTTAGGAACCTGTAATTTCAAGTTAATCTTCGGTGCTTTAGGTGCGGCTACCCCAGGAACTTTTATTTTGATTTTTCTCCCAGCCCCGCCTTTTGTTGTAATCTTCTTATTCTTCTTATCCCATTTTAAATTCTTTAAATATTTCTTTTGTTCAGCGGTAATTAATCCTTCATCATAAAGATTATCAATTACGCTATCCGATAAGATTGGCTTCCCGCTGGCAATTCCCTCTTTTCTTAATAAAGCCAGGTTGCTTAACCATTCATTTTCATCTATCCCCCCAAGCATTGCATTCACATATTCGGTCTTAATATCTACTTCTTGTTTTGAAATGTAATTATAAAGTCCTTCTGTTGGGTCAATTCCTAATTGGCTAACACTCTGGTTAATTCTTTCTCTTATTTGCGGGTCATCAGTTCTCAAATACATATCAAACAAATCATCGGCCTTGTTATATAAATCTTCCAATTTTTTCCTCTCTACAATCGCTTCTAATGGTTCTTTTGTTTTTTTCGCTTCAGCTCCATAAACTTGTAGTAATTGTTCTTTCCCTACTGGTTTCCCCTCCTCTATTTGTTTTTTGAGTTGATTAATAACAGCATTCTGTTGTAATTGTTGTCTTCTTTCCTCAAGTAATGGCTCATAAAGCTCAACTGATTTTGTAATGTCATATGGCATAAACAAATTAATCCGTTCTCTTTTGGATGGCTCTCCAGTAGGCAGGGTATATGGCTGTAAAGTCATACTCAAAAATGGCAAATTGCTCCTTATTTGCTCGCCAGCCGTTTTTGCTTTTCTATAAACTGGGTCAATTGCTGTGCTTATCCACCTAACCAGTCCCTGAAGTGGGATAAGCTGGCTAGCAGTATAACCAATATTTTTACTCAAAGTAAAATCAACATCTCCTCGCAGCAAAGAAACAAAATTGCCAACTCCCTCTAAAAATGTCTGTTGAGAAAGATATTCGGCCGTTGCCCCTATAATTTTAGAAAGCTTTGTTAATTGGTCATCGGTTAAGGCAGTTTTTGTTTCGCTTTGATAATATTTAACAGCAGCGGGCAGGGCTAACGCAAGAGCAAATGGTTCAGCATACATCATCGAAACCCATCTATTGCCTATTCTAATAGAATATGGTTTTCTACCAGAAGCATAAAATAATTCTTTTTCTTTAGGGTCTGTTGGCACTGCCCAAGTTGTATTTCCCTCTAAAGCAAGTTTTGCTCCAATTAAAGTAAAAATAGAGCCAAGCATTGCTTTTGCCAATTGTTCTTTTTTATTTGTCGCTCCCCATAAAGTCCCCACTCCCATTGGCGAATATTCTATCCATTGTTTGGCAAAATTCATCGGTGTTCTTACAAAAGGAACAAACCATCTTAAAGCAGGGATTTTCTTCCCCAACTGATAAACTCCAGCAGTTGCTTCATCTATAGCATTAAGAATTTTCCCCTGACCTTCTGGTTTTAATCCCTGTCTAAACAAAGAATATTCAGCAATTTTTTCTGCCTCTTCTGGAGTTCTTCCGGCGGCAATTTCTCCTCCCTTAATTAAAGTAGAAAAGAATCTATCGGCAGCTTCCATTGCTCTTGAGGGAATAGTCAAAACTTTGGGTAATTTAAGAGTGGGAATATTTTCTATATCTGGTTTGGCAATCCCACTTTTTCCGCTAAAAGCATCAAGAAAAGCAGTCGTCGCTTGAGGCAAATTTTTAATAACTCCCTGATAATATTTAGCTGTTTCTCCCACTTTTCCTTGAACCAAAAGCGTTGCTGGTCTTGTAAATACGGTTTGGACCAAATTAGAAAAAGCGTTCCTAATATGTGTTCGGGGATTTGAAAGCATATTATTATAACGATATTCATCTAAAATTTCTCTGGCGGTAGGTTTAATAAATTTCCGATAAAAAGCAGCAATTGAATTAGCGTTTTCCCAATCAACATTTGCCGCTTCCCTTAATATTTTCTCAGTATCACTTTCAACTTTAGCTATATCTTTTAATATCGCCATTCTTATAGACTCATCCCCAGCTTCAATTGAGAATGATTGTAGTTTTCTTCCTGTGTCTGCCGCTGTGGAAGAAACTATTCTTAAACTATCAATTAAATCTTTCATTTTATCCCGAAGATTTTCTGTCTTGCCCTGCTTAATTAGATTATCTATTTCTCTATCCAAAGAAACTAATTTTTGTCGTGCTTTTAGAATTGCCGCTTCTGCTTTTAAGGTTTCTTCTCTGGTAGTTACTTTTGAAAGAATGTCTGAAGTTTTAGCTGCTTTAATTACTTCCTCATTTGAAAGAGTTTTTCCCTTAATCTTTTCAAGTTCTGGCTTAACCGCCTCAATTGATGATTTTAGGGTTTGTTTTTCTTCTGGATTTAATTTTAGTCTCTCTAAATTAATGTTGAAAGCATATTTCTCCTGTGCTATACTCTTTCCTGATGGACGAGATAAGCCGCCGAGGATTTCTTGAGTCTCTCCACCAACGACGGGAGAAACCGCTTCCTTGGTAGGAGCAGATATTTTTATTTTTGCCTGCTCTTTTATACTCTGCTGGAGTGCTTCTTCTTCTGCCTGTTTTATTTGGGATAATCGTGTGGCTTCTACTTCTGGTTTTTTAGTTGTAACCAATATTTCCCCCGTCTGTTCTAACGCTTTCTGTGCCAATCTTCTTTGTCCAGTCCCGCTCTCATAAGCCCATTGTTCAGGAAGCAAACCTAATTTTTGAGTAACTATCTGTCCAACTTTTTCCCTTTCAGCATCAGAAACCTGTTCCCAATTAGCAAATTTTTTAAGAAGGTCAATATCAGAGGATTTTACTTTGATTTTAGGAATTTCTGGTTTTACTTTTTCTGCTACTTGTTCTGCCGCTTTTTCTACTGGTTTATACCATTCCAAATGCTTACTAATTGGTAAATTGACTGGTTGCCCGTCTATCTCCGCTTTTACCAAAACTGCCCCAGAAGGAACCCTAAATGGCTGGCTGGTAATTTTTGCCAGGGCTGTTTCTCCAAATTTTTCTGCCAATTTACTTCCTGTTGGAGTAGGCAAAAATTTAACCGCTACTTGTTCTCCTTCTTTTGGTGTCCCAAAAATCCTTGCTCCCAAATTTATAAACCCTAATTGATTTCTTAAAGTTTCATAAATCAAAGCCCAGTTTTTCTCCAAAACACCAGCTCTTTTAAGGGTGTCAAAAGCACTATTTAACTTTGCCGCTTCTGCTTGAAGTTCTGGGGTTCCACCTGTCTGATAAACATCCCTAAAGGTTGTCATCATTTTATTTTTCCAAATCTGGGCTACTTCGCTTACTGGGGTATTAGGGCTCACGCCCAAAGACTCAGCAGCATTATTTATTTCTTCTGCTCTAAGATTGAGTTGGTTTAATTTCTTTGCCAAATATGGTCTGGCAATCATTGTTCCCATAAAGGCAATATTTGTTAAGGTGGCTAATTTTGGATTTTTGGGGAAAAGGGCTTCGCCATACCAAGGCAATTCTTCAAGTCCTTTGTAACCACCAGCAATTATCTCTTGAGGAGTTTTTGCTCCTGCCCTTGCTTCTTTCAACATACCCAATCCAGCTGAAATAATAGGGGTTTCTGGTCTTAATCTATAAAGTGGTGTCATAATTTTACTAATATCAGAAAGCATTTCGCCGCCGGTAACTGGCTTACCAGTAATTCCCCTATATGCCTGGTAAGGAGAAGTAAATTTCAAGGCAGCCCCAATTGCAGTAGGAATTGATTTAGCAGTTTCAGAAATATATTGCCTAAATGGTTCAGCTTCCGTTGCTGTCGGCAAAAAAAACTCCCTAAGCGGGGTTTGTTTCACCCGCTCAATACCTGCTTGCCAACCTCCAGCAGGTTGAATTGACTGAATGAAACTTTTGGTAGCAGGTAAAACATTTGTCTGGACACGGCTTTGGATTGCTTGTTGGAAGTCGGCAAGCGTCTTTTTGAGCTTCTTAATTAAGTCTTCCATTTGTTATGCTGGTAAATTAAGTTGTTCCCTAATTTGCTTCCTTAATAAAGCTGGGTTCCAAAATTCACCAGAAGAAGCAATATATTGCTGCTCAATCCCTTTTAGTGGTTCATAAGTCGGTGTCTGGACTTGATATTCAGCAGTTTTAGCTAATTGGTTTTCCATTTCTTGAAGGGTTGCACTTCTTTCTTTTGCCCAAGCATCTAGGGTTAAAGCGTATTGTAATGCTGCTTGTTTATACATATTAATTTGACTAATCGCATTCGATAACAGGGCTTGATTTAATTGATTGATTGCATTTTGCTTTTCTATTGGTGCTTGCCTCTTCAAATCCGCTAATTGCGCCCGATAATAATCATAGGTTTGCCTAATTTGGTCTATCTTATCGCTTACCCATCTTCTAATTTGTGACAATTGCGTCTCATAGGTTGTCTTAACATCAATCATTTTTTTGTCCAAATCTGCCAATTGCTGATTAGCTGAACCAATTACTTGCGCTCCTGCTCTTGCTCCCTGTTTAGCAATTGCCCAAGGCGCAATTACTTGAGATGCAGAAGAAGAACCAGCTCCTAAAGCGCCCAATCTCATTTGGGTTGCTTTAAGTAAATTCCTCAAATTCTGAGCTAATTCTTCTAATGAGGTTCTTTTCCTTGTTTCTACATCTTGCTTGTAAAGATCAATTTGTTGCTCTGCTCCAGCTTTCTGAGTTCCTAATTCTTCTTCCATCAATTGTCCTTTTTGCTGAGCACTGGCAACATCTTCCTGTTCCCTTTGGCCATAAAATCCTGCCATTTCATCTAATTGACGGATATAATCACTATAAGCACTCTCTATTCCAGAAAGAATTCCCTCTCTTGCTTCTCTTGCCTGTCTTTCTGCTTCACTTTCTCCTTTATTAATCAAATCATTCAAGTTAGTATTTTGTTGCCCATTATTCGGATTATTTGTCGTTTGTTTTTGATTGGTATTATTTGTTGATGTCCCCAAAACACGTTGATAAGTAGTAGGATAAACTTCTCCTGTATACGGATTTTGCGCCAATTGAATTTCAGAAGCGGGTCCCACTAAACTTGACCCACCTTGAGCCGTAAGCGGAGCATATCCACCCCCAAGTTTAGCAATTTCTCTTCCAAGCCATTCCGTAACTCCAAACTCTGGTAATCCCCAAGATCCTATATGCATTTGACTTTTTCACCCCCTTTCTTGTATAATTTGATAAAATCAAATGAAAAAGATATTTAAAACAATTCGTCCCTTTTTATTTTTTCTTTCTCTTTATCTGCTTTGGTTTTTCTTTACTTCTATCTTTACTTCCAAAGAACAACTCCAAAAGGACTTACCAACTACATCAGCATTAGCCTTTTTTGCTATCACTGGCGCATTATTACTTTTCCTTGCTTATCGTTTCTTCAAATTCTTCAAATCAAAATTTAAAAAACCCCAAACCAATTTATAAATTCTCCAACTCTTTTAAAGCTATCTTCAAAAACCCAATTCTTTTGGCAATTACTGAATTACCGGGTTGAAGCGTTGCTTTCTCAAATTGCCGATAAAAAGTAATCGTGGAAGTAAGAGCTTCTTTAATTAGCTCTTTTCCACTAAGCTGCATTTTTTCTATTTCTGCGCTTTTTTCTTTGGTTGCCATTCCCTTTTTCACCTCCTTTTAGTTTTTCAGGTAAATCTTCATAATTAACACCAGCTAACCATTCTCTTGCCTTCTGGGGAGTTAATCCTTTTACTTTTTTCCTCCCTGAGGCAACCATTGCCATAAATCTAAATTGCGATTTACTGACTGCGGGCATATTATTTCCCTCTTCTTGCTCTAACCATTCTTTGAAAAATTGCTCCAGCAACTTTTTCTCCTATTTCTTTAGACTTATATTTTCTTGCTGCCTTTTGAGCAATATTTTCAAACATTCCCGTAGCATATTTCCTCCCTAATTTAGCCACCATTGCTTTACCTTTTTTTCCTTTCGGTTTCTTTTTTCCGTAAGCAGCATAAACTCCTTTAGTAGCGGCGATTTTTCTTGCTTTATAAGCAGGAGACAACTGGGAAAGCGGCTTTCTGCCTTTCTTAACCAAAACCCGGCTTCCTACCGCCGAAACTTTACTTTTAGCCATTCTCGCCTCCTTTCCTTTAAATTTTTGCCACAAAAAAAAGGACGCCTAATTTCGCCCACAGAAACCACAAAAATCCTATGGGTAAAATTAAACGCCCTTTGAAAAGGGAAGTCTAATTGCTATATAACAAAAATGTTATCTTTTGTCAAGAGGGTAAATATTTCCCTAAAACATTCAGGTCGTTCTCGTGCTTTTTACACTCTTCCCTTATTTGTTTTTTTGTCGCTTGACTTAAATGCCAACTTAAGTTTAATTCCTTATTCCTTTTGCTCATTCTAAACTTTCTCCCATAAATTCTTCTCTCAATTGCCCAATTAACATCCGCCATTGCCCAATGAGCGCCAAGCAAACAATTTTGATAGGCAGTCTTCCAACCATAAGCAGTATGAAAACCAACTTCCCATTTTACAAATGGCTTAATAACATTTGCCTTGCGGTTATTGTTTGGTCCCCACTCAGGAATATCCCAAGTTCCGTGTTGCCTTTGCCAAACTACTGGTTTTTTAATATCCAATTTTCCTTCTGTTTTGTGCTTAAAAACATTAGCAAAAGAAGTATAAACTAAACCTGCCCCAATTTTATCTGCTTCCTTCAAAAATGGCTTGATTTTGAAAGAAAAAGGAGCAAAAACAAACTCATCAGCATCTACTCCCAAAACCCAATCAGCCTTGATATTTACCAATTCCTCATTTAGCCTATCCCTTTTCAAAATATCATCAAAGCCATCAGGAAACTTAAATTCCTTAATAATCGCCCCATTCTTTTTACAAATCTCTCGGGTATTATCGTTAGTATCCGCATCAACAATGACAACAATCTCATCTACCAAGTCCTGATAATGTTTAAAGAAAAAAGGAGCCAACTTCCCCTCGTTATACCACATTGTTAAAACCGTCAATTTCATTTTTGGAAAGCAATTATCCTTTTGGTAAATCCGATAATTTTCAAATATGGTCTAACTAACTCATCCACCGCTTTAGTTACCCCAATCCATTGCCCATAATCGTGAAAGGCAATTATTCCTCCTTCTTTCAAAAATCTAATCCATTGCGCATCTTTTCTTACTGCCTCTTCCTGATGGCAACCATCTACAAACACGCCATCTACCGCCAACCGCCAATTTTTTAAAACTTCTTCGCTTTTTTGCTTATACCAAATGATATTTTTCCCTTTTATCTGCTTTCTAAAGATTTTTTCTGCCTCTTTTACTTCACTACTGGCTAAATCTTGAGGGTCATAATTCTCTTCAAACTGGTCAATGGCAATAACAACATTACTTTCTGCCAAAGCAAGGGTAGTTTTTCCCTTAAAACAACCAATTTCTACCAAAATTTTGTTTTCTCCAAACAAATTTTTCAAAAATTCAATCTCACTATCCCATAACTCAATTAATTTATCGTTTGTCATAGTAGATTTTTTCTACAATTTCTTTCAATTCCTGCCAGTGATTTTCGATTAGGCAGTTTTCTTTCCAAAACTTATAGCCTTCTTCGCCCATTTTTCGTCTTTTTTCTTCATTTTTAATTAAATCTTCTAAAGCAGAAACCCATTCGCCGCCAGTTTTTACCCGAATTCCTGTTTTTTCATTAACAATCTTATAGGGTCCAACATCAGAAACTACCACTGGCAGTTTAGCCGACCAAAAAGAATAAGTTTTAATTGGCGATTTTCCCAAATTAAACAAATTATCTTCAAGCGGGCAAACCCCAATATCTATTTTTCTAATCCATTGCCTCCACATATCCATCCATTCATAATAATCCCCCTTGCCATCTATTCGCTCAAATCTTGGAAGTTTATCTAATGGGCTTGTCATAGCAAAACCAACCACAGAAAACCTAACATTTTTATGGCGGTAAAGGATATATTTTATTGCTTCATAAAAAGAGGACTTAAAAAAATCATCATAGTGTGTCCATCCTCCCTGCCAACCGATGGTAAGAACATCATCTTCAATATGCTCTCCTGGCTGGGACAACTCAAAATTATCATAATTAGGAAAAACAAAAATCCCTTTATCAGAACCCCTAAAATCGGCATATTCCTTTTTCAAATAATTGTTGGTTACTACCAAATAGGGGGCTTCTTTCAAAATGATTTTTATTTTTTCATATAAGCCTGGCTCTTCAAATACAGTCGCAAAATAGGGGTTACTTAAACAAGGACGGAGCATATTATCGTCATAATCAATCACAAATTTTAAGCCATATTTCTTGCTTAAAACCTCCAAATAACAATAGGCAATAGCGTTCTCCATATAGGAAAACCAGACAATATCAAAGTTTTTGGCGACTTCTTCCCATTCCCTATCAGCCTGCGGGTCACCAAATTTATAATCATCTTTAGACAAAGTTCCCTTCCTAATTTCTATTTTCCAGTCAGTATGCTTTTGAAGTTCAGAAAAAGGATTGATAATCCTCCACCAATCAACTGCCGAAGTCCTTCTTTCCCCATTAGGAAGTTTGTAATGCGTCTCAACTGCCAAGATCCTAAGTTTTTTCATATCTCTTTCCACAAAACCTTATTTTATATTTTCATATAATAATTGCCAAATAAATTGATAGCCAATTCTCTTTCAATGAAATAAACGAGTTTATCATTAACCTGATAATGGGTTTCTTTGATTGGCAAAAAGTCTAAATAAACCAAATCATCACTCCATTTTCTTTTACCAATCCACAAAGCAACAAATTTCAAACCAATTACATTGGAAGCAATAACTACATTTCTGACTGTTTCCACCAAAACATCATTCGTAGATGTTGTTAAATCTAAAACACCCGCCTTAATAACCGCATTAATCACCACTTTAGGAGAGGGCAAATCAAAGTTAGAAGTTTGAGTATTTGGACTTACAACAACATTTTTAACTGCCGAAATTATTAGTGTTAGTGATGAAGCGGTAAAATTCTGAACTTCCATTGAAACAGAAGTGTTTTTTTGAGTAGAAATATCTGGTTGAAACAATGAAGTATTTATAATCTGGGCTTCCGGACTTACAAATACATTTTTTGTAGCTATAATTGTTGGACTCGGCTGGCTAAAATTAATGGTTTCTGTGGGCGCTTGATAATCCAAATCAGTTGAAATACCAACATTAGGATTGTCCGCTGTTATTGTCTGAACATCAGCTGAAATTGAAACGTTTTTGATAGTAGAAACCGTCAGTTCTGGTAAAAAGGAGTTAATTGCCTGAACCTGTGGTTGAACTATTGTATTAGTAGCTGTGCTAATAGTTGCTGTTGGTTGAGAGGCGGTTATAGTTTGAACATCGGCAGAGACATTAACATTTGTCGCAAGTATTACATTTGGCGTTGGTTGTGAGAAAGTAATTGTCTGAACTCCAGCAGAGATGGAAACGTTTTTAACTGCCGAAATTGTCGGCGTGGGCTGACTAAAAGTAGATGTTTGTGTGGTTGGAGTAATAAGAGTTACGGGAGTATAATCTACTGTAATTTTGACATAATCAATAGAAAAAGTAACAGCCGTGTTTGAATTTCCCCTTGCACTTCTTAATCTTGCTCTTACAGTATCGTTGCTTCTTAAATCAGTAAGAGTAAACCCTGATGTTACTTGATGAGTTTTTATTGTATCTGTTGTTGGTTCTGAAGCATCAGATTGTTCTGTTCCTAATCCTGTTGTGTCATTAAAAACCTGCCAATACTGGGTAGCGATAGAGGAGGTAGTCGAGACTTTATACTGAAATTCAATCGTTACTGAATTGATAATTGAACCATCAGGAATTTCACTTGTTGTAAATCCAGCAAAGCCA
>Ga0207433_10013181_pt1 | contig 12210 bp, 8 predicted proteins | sample YelNatPaOPGAMG01_FD_187559 | JGI IMG/M metagenome (GOLD analysis project Ga0207433, IMG submission 187559) | Hot spring thermophilic microbial communities from Obsidian Pool, Yellowstone National Park, USA - OP-RAMG-01 (SPAdes) (version 3) | ecosystem: Environmental > Aquatic > Thermal springs >...
CAATAAGAGGTGTCCAAATTGTTGGACGCCTTGTGAAGCAAATCAAACACTTCTAGGAAATATGGCACGAATTTTTTAACTCAATGTTTTTAATAAAATTAATGATTAAGAATATTTACTGGACCCTGGAAAAAAATAGTAGAAAATTAGTTATGAGAGTTTTCTTATTTTTTTCAACTTTATTCCTTTGGTGGATCTCTGGTTTTATTTTTAAACTAGTCCTCGCCTTTATACTTCTATTTCTTTTTCCAGGATTCTTTGTTCTCAGGTTTTTAAAAACAAAAGATTGGGTAGAAGCTTTACTTTTTTCTATACTTTTTGGATTTACCTTTCAAATTCTTTTAGCCTATACATTATCTCTTTTCAATTTTCATTTTCTAAGCCTATTTTTATTTTTACCTTCTTCTATCCTTTGGCTTCTTTCTCCCACTCTTCCTCCTTTCAAAAAATCTGATAAAAAAACACTATTCTTTCTATCATTAATCTTTCTTATCCATCTTGTCCTATATCTATATCCATCTTCTCAAGTAGTAAGAGATGCTTGGAGAGATGTGGGATTTTTGCCTGTTGGGGACGATTCAAAACATCATCTTTTAATCGTCAAAAGTATTCTAAAAGAGGGGAAAGTACCAACATCATACTATCTTTATCCAGAAATTCCTTTAACATATCCAGCTGGCTACCACGTTTTAATTTCTGTACTTCACTACTTTTCTTCTTTTGATTTGTTTAAACTGATGTTTTTCTTTCCTTTATTTTCTTTGTTCCTTCTTGTTCTGGCTTCTTTTATTCTTTCTTCAAGAATTTTCAATAAACAAGCTGGTTATATATCTTCCTTGCTAATACCTTCAATACCTCAAACGATTATAATGGTTACTTATGGAAACTCCCCTCAACTCTTAAGTCTTCCATTTTTATTTGCTTCACTCTCTCTTCTTTTTAATAAAGAATCGAAAAGTTATTTACTCCCAATTGTTTTCTCCTCTATTTTTTATCTTTCACCTTATTCACTTTTCATAGGAGTAATAAGTATCATTCTGTTTTTCCTGCTTAATAAAAGCTTTGCTAAACTTTTCACTTTTTTAACTCTAACTCTTCTATTCTCGTTACCATTCTATCTTCATAGTCGATTTTTTGATTCTTCCCCTCTCCTACTTAAATTTTTAAAAAGAAACCAACTACTCAACTTGTGGATTTACAACCTTCCAGAGAAAGTGGATATTCATGAATTAATTCTTTTCTTGAAACCTCTAAATGAATTAGTAATAGCGGGTGGATTATTAGGATTTTTTTCTCTCAAAAAGAAAAAACTGTGTTTATTTTTCCTCATATTTATTTCTTCAGTGTTTCTACTTCTCTTAATCAGAAGGATACCTCTATTTCTTAATGAATTCGGATTAGTAGATGTCAGAGCAAACCTTTCTGACCCACGTATAATCTTTTATACTTTTTATCCCTTCGCTTTCTTATTTTCTTTTTTTATAAGTAACTTAAGGCTAAGGAAAGAATTTATTATCATCTTTATGATTCTCTTAGTTGTACCAATACATTTAGAAAGAGAAGCTCTTAAACTCGAATATAGAGTTTTAACAAAAGGTGACTGGAGCTATGTAGATTTTGTGGCGAAACATATACCAAAAGACACGGTTATTTACAATGACTATTACAGGGGTTGTAGTGCTACTCTCATTCCTCCATTTACAGAGAGAAAAGTAGTACATCCATTCGTCATGTATTACCCTTTTATTGATTTCGATGGCGAACGAGAAATAATAAGGAATGTTCCTGACTCACGATTAGCTTTAGATATACTGAAGAGAAAAAACGCTTCTTATTTGACATTCTCTACGGGTTTTAATTTGGAAAGTATTTTTGGGTTTTCTCTACCTCTTTTCAACCCAAACTCCTTTAAACAATGTTATGAAAAGGTTTATGGGAACTATTCTAATTGGATATTCAAAATTAATTACAATTGTACACCATTTACTTATCTTCCTCTTTTTATTACTTGCCAGAATGAATGTCAACTTCCAAATCAGCTTGAAATAAAACTTCCTGAAATTGTAAATCAATTTAGACTTTTTCTCTTAACAAAAGTTTGCCCATCAAATATTGCTTATACTATAGGTTTTACTGATGTATTTCAGAATGACAAAAAAATTGCTAGTTGGCCTATGGTCAAAACGGATAAAGAATATCTGTTTATTGCAGAACTTAATCCAAAAGAAAATATATACCTTACTTTTAAAGGAGAAAGACCTTTTATAAAGGATTTGATGATAGTTGCCGAGATAAATGGAACAAATATTTCATTAACTAAAGGTGTCTTCGGAGTCTTCTACAATAATAAAGACATACTAGTTTTCAACCCTTCTCATGAGAGAATAAAATTGATAGTAGTATATAATGACACTGTAGGAAATGTGTATTTTAACCTACTCAATTTTTCTTCTAATAGTTGGAAAACAATAGGAAGTATAGAAAGAAATCGAACTTATAAATTTTTAAAGAGTGAAATTGAATTGCCATCGGAAAAACTCTTATTTATTTCTGTCGCTTCCTTCAACTCTCCTTTTGGGATTTTACAACTTAAAATATTGCCCTACGAGTATATCTTCTTAGATGCCGAAACTTCATGGATTGGAAAGAGACTTATGAAAGAAGAGGAACTTAACCTCTCTGATTTCTACAATTTTTCTCCGAATGTCTATTTGAGAGGCAGCTGGATAATAGAGAAAGACAAAGTAACATTGCCAGTAGGAACTAGTGATTCCCAGATTTTACTTTTAAGACTACCTGAAGTTTTTAAGCTTAAAATGACCTACCTAGATAGAGGAGAAAATGAAATCAATATCAATTATTGGGATGACACACATAAAGAATGGAAGACATTATTCGTTTTCAATACGACTAACAGCAACACTACTAAAGAAATCTATATTCCCTTCTATTCTCCAAAAAGTGGAGCAATTCTAAACCTTTATAGTTGGGAGAAAGATTTTGAAATAATTAACATAACAGTAGCTGGAGAATAAACACATTAAAAATAATGATATTAAAATATTAATGACGAGGAAAGACAGACTTTATCTTATTTTTTTGATCGCATGTCTTTTAATCTTCATTTTTGTTACATATAGCAAGTATAAAGACAACAAATATGTGACTTGGGACGGATATGTTTACTTAGTTTACTCAAAATCTGTTTTAACTCAAAATAAACTCTTCTTAGATTCTATACGATCACCACTCCTTTCTTTAGTAATTCCTCCCCACTTAGAAATTGCACGAATAATGAACTGTGCATACTTACTGATTTCTTCAGTAGTTATCTTTTTATTAGTTAAGAAACTAACGGGTAGTGAGATGCTTGGATTTTTGGGAGGTATTCTCATAGGGATTAATCCTTATCTTCTTTTCTTTACTAGTTATACCCTTTCTGACCTTCCAGCTATTCTATTTTTCTTAACGGGTCTTCTTTTTTATTTTGATAAAGAAAAAAAATCAAATACATTGACTGGCATTCTTTTTGGTTTTTCTTTCGTGTTTAGACCAGACATAGCAATTCCTATGATTCCATTCTTCCTTTTCAAGATAAAAGATCGATCATTCTTGAAATTTTGCATCATTCCCTTCATTTCAATCGCACTTGTTTTAAATTTTTTAGTCAGTTCGCTCATTTTTGGTAAATTGATTTATCCACCACTTCAATTTCTACTGGTTAACTTCGTTACAGAAAAAATGGCTTTTAACACTCAAACCACATCATATAGCGATTACTCTTGGTTTCTCAGAAACCTAGTAAATTTCAACACTATAGCGACTTTTTTTCTACTTTTTTCTTTAAGATGGCTTAGAAAAGATAAAAACTACACTATCATATTTCTTTCTTTTCTCCTGCTCACACTAGTTCACCTTTTTCTGCCAAAAATAGATAGTAGAATCTATGTCACTAAAGCTATACCATTGACAGCAATACTTGCACCTTTTGCTTTCAAATGGAAGAAAAAAGTGGAGAAACCTTTAGTAGTTTTTATAATTTTAGGAATTATCATTTTTCATCTTCTTTTACTACTAAATTACAATCCACCTCTCAGAATATGGAGAATAGACCAAATAGAGTATAAAAAAGAGGGAACGATTTGCAGTAACATTCCATTCGTTTATATCTATTTTGCTGATAAAGCCCCTTGCCATTTACTTTCCTATTTTCAACTCCCTTTAGAAAAAAGAAACATAACCTTTCTTCTAAAAGAGATAAAAGTAAATCACTGTAACTACGTATATATTTTTACTCATCCTGACTTTCCGATTGCTAAAGAAGAATTTGAATATTTATCACAAACCTTTAATGTAAAAATACTAAATACTAGAAATAATCTTTATCCTGTTCTAGAGGTAGAAATATTTTAAATTTTAAAGACAGAGCATTAAATCTTACAGATTCCCAACTTTAGATTTGGAAATGTTTCTATAAGCTTTCCGCCAAAAGTTTCACAGTTATAATCCTTTGTAGTTGATATGATAATGATACTATTCTTCTTTACTTCCTTTTCAAAAAATGGTTTAGTATAGTACCGTGAAAAAAACTCCCAAGGTGAAAATGGATAATAGTCATAGAGCTTATCACTGAAGAATTTACACTTTTCATTTTGGAGTTCCAGTAGATATAAACCCTCGTGCAGATAAACCCGTTCAATTTTATCATCTTTGATATAATTTTCAACTCTAGCATCCAAACCACTTTTTTCAAGGTCTATTAAAGAGAAAGGAACTTCTGCATTCATCCTAAATAAAGGTAGGGGTCGCAACCACCAATACACGAACCATAGAACTAAAAGGGAATATGCAAAAAATCTAAAAGTTCGCCTTTTTATTACTTTAAGCGCATTTGTCGCAATTATAAAGAGGGGAGGAAGTAAAGGAAGAAAGTGCCCTAAATCTGCATCTCTTCGAAGAATAGCTGGAGCAGAAACAAGAAAAAGTATATAAGTAAGTGTTGCGAGATAAATTATCGTTTCCTCTTCTCTTTCGAACGAAAGCTTCAGATGCTTAAAAACTCTTAAAAAATAAAATGAAATAAAGAACAAAAATGGCCAAAAATTATCCAAAAAAGTTTTTATTCCTTGGAATTTCCATGCAAAAAAGTGACGACTATGTTCTAAGCAAATTCTAAAACCCATTATATCTTCTGTGAACAAAAGAGAGACGAGGGAAATAGAAAGAAAGAATAAGAAAAGTATTATGACGAGCTTGTATCTTTTATTAAAAAAAAGATAAAGAAAGTAAAAGCTTGTATAAATAATTCCTTCTGTTCTTACAAATGGTAGCATAATTGCAAGTATGAAACTTGATTTTATTTTTCTTCTTAGAAGACAGTAGAAAAACAAACAAAGAAGAAAAGAGAAAAATACCTCACTCATCATTGCAGCCGAAAAAAAGAGAAAAAGCGGATGGAACACAAATAGAAAAAGAGTCAAGATAATTAGTTTTCTATCCGTCTTGTTGAGTCTAAGAATTTTAGAGAAAAAGAAAAGAGTTAAAAAAGAGAAAAATGAACTGCTTAATCTACCCACTAGAAGAATGTGATAAGGACTGAGGAAGAGAAATGGTGTGAAAAGGAGTGCATATAATGGTTCATATATCCTATTTAAAAGAATCAACGGATTTTTTATCCAACATTGAGCCGAACCTAATGACCATATCTCGTCTACACCATAATAAGGATTAAAAAGCAACCTTCCCAATTTTTCAAAATTAAAAAAAGAATGAAATACTAAATAAATACTAACAGCTAAGAAAGAAAATAAAAGCAAATACTCTAAGTTTTCGTACAATTCATATGTTAAGAAATTGGAAGATTTTTTCTTCAAGAAAAGACCACCTCAGTTTTTCTATTAGCTCTCTCGCTCTTCCCATATAGAGAAGATGTATTAATTTAACAAGCACTCCTTCTAGATTTTCTGGGGAGTAATAATGAGCTTTATTATCTATAAAATAAGACAGAAAATGAACACCTTTTATTATTTTCCAATATTTTTCACTAATCCAGGGGGCTTTAAATGAAATTAAATCATGAGAAGACCATCCTTCCAATGAAGAAGGGGGCAACCAGCCATGATTTCGAGCAACTTCGAATAATGGAGTTCCAGGATAAGGAACGAATATGTTAAAGGGAGTTATCATAGCATGAGGATTGTCCTTTATCAACTTCAAAGCTAACTTTATGGATAATCTTAAATCGTTGAGCGTCTCTCCAGGAAATCCGCACATAAAATTATACCTTACGCATATTGGAAATCTTGCAATTTCTTTATTGAACTTCCTGACTATCGTGGGATCTAGATTTTTGTTAATTAGCTTCTGAATTTTCGGCGAGCCCGACTCTACCCCGAAGAAGAGGTCTGTTTTTGCTCCTCTCTCAAGTATAGAGAACAAACGTTTCTTGCTTGGATAACATACCCTAATGTCTGCGCCTTCTATAATAAACTTGAAATCTTTTAGAGCATCTAGTACCTGATAAGACCCTGGATTCAAAAAGAAGTTATCATCAATTACCCTGAAGTTTTCTATTTTAAATCTTTCTGAAAGATATTTGATTCTCTCAATAATTTTAGAAGAAGACTGGCATCTAAACCTGCTAAAGTTAAAACTTCTATTATAACAATACCCACAGTTGAATACGCATCCTCTCGATGTTTCTAAAAAGAAATATTTTTCTCCTCTATAGCAACGGAGATATTTTTTTATATCTACAAGATCGTAAGAAGGCTCGGGAAAACTATTCATGTCTGCAAACTCTCTTCTACCTGTTAAAATACTCCTCTTACCTTTTTTATAACCTATACCTTTAATCTTGTCTAAATCCTTCTTAGTTTTTAATGCCTCAACTAGCTCAGGAAAGGTTAGTTCTCCCTCTCCGATACAAACTATATCCACATATTTTGAACGAAGAGTCTGAAGAGGAAGTAGGGATGAGTGCACGCCTCCCCAAACTATTTTTACACGAGCATTAACCTCTTTTACTTCCTGAGCCGCTTTTAGTGCGTAGGAGATTTGAGGACCTGTCATGCAAGTGATAGCAACACAAAACGGTTCTTTTCCAACCTCTTCTTCTAATCGCTTCTCCCAATTCCTTTCTTTCCTCTGATCTATAAAACTCACATTATACTCTCTAGGTAAAAAACGTGCAATTGAGAGTAGTCCAAGAGGGGGGGTGTTACTGCCGATATCCCAACTTCCGATTTTCGGTTGAAAGAGAACAACATCACTCATTTTTTATCCTCCAAATAATATGCTTTCGGTTCTTGGTAAAATGTAACTCTTGCTATTAAGATAGGAAAAGTAAAACAATAACTTCTTAAGATCGTTCATATCTATGTCTCTTGTCATTCTAAGAATTTGAGAAATCGCATTTGTTTTAAATCTACTCAAATCGTTTAAAAACTTACCGAATTCTTCGAAAGTAGATGGAGGTTTAAAAAGACCTTCTTTAACAATCTGGTTATAAAAAGCAGTACCTGGCAATGGTTCAAAAAGATGCGGTTCGAATCTTACGCGCGTTCCAAGACTTGTTCTTACTTTACATTCTTTTTCTATTTGAGAGGCTAACTTTAGTGTGTAATAGAGGTCGACTTTGCTCTCCTTAGGAGAACAAATAAGTAAACTTACAGTCGGGTTTATTTTACATTTGTTAACTCTTGAAACTATACTAACTATGTTTCTCGAAAAAATTTTCCTATACTTCTTCTGGATAGACGGAGATCCGCTTTCAACTCCAATCAAAATATCTATACATCCGCTTCTTTGTAAAATTTTCAGCGTTTCCTCTTCACAGGCTGAAATTTCTGTCATTCCAAACCATTTTATCTTATATCCCCTCTCTATGAGATATTTTCCAAATTTCCTCATACGCTGAGGGAAAAGAAGAAAATTATTATCAACTAAAAACAATCTTTTTCTGCCCATTTCAAAATTTGAAAAAAGATAATCTATTTCTTTTCTCAAACTTTCAAAACTTCTAAAACGCCAAGGCGCTTTTAAGTACGATTGATAACAAAAATCACAATTATGAATGCATCCTCTGGACGTTTCTACTCCTACTACAGAATATTTCTTTAGATTAAAAAAACTCCTATCTGGAATTGGAAGTTTATCTAAGTCTTTGATTATAGCAGGTTTCTCAAGTACGATTTTTCTACCTTTCTTTAAACCCAATCCTTCAGTCGGCAACTTCTTTCTTTTCCCAGAAAGAAAATCGATTAATAACTTAAAGGAAAATTCAGCCTCTCCTCTTAATACATAATCTGCATAGGAAGACGTAAGTGCTTCTTTGCTCAAGAGCTCCAATATTCTACCCCCATAGACTATAGTACAATCAAACCTTTTTTTCAGTTCTTTTGCCTTTCTATGAACCCAGAGAACAGCAGGAGAAGGCATCATAACGCTTGTGATAAAAACTACTACATCTGGATTAAATTTGTCTACCTTATTTACTTCTTTTTCATCTAAATTTGCATCAAAGACTCTAACTTCATAATCGTCTTTTACCATAGTAGCTAAGTAGGAAAGTGTAGAGGAACACATCACATCAGAAGGAAAGGCAGAAGACAAATTAAATAGAAAAGAATTTAAACCTTTACTAACAAATGGGGCATTTATAAAAGCTATTTTCATTTTCTCCATATTTCTTCTTTTATTCGTGGTAGTATAAAATCCCTTACGTTCATCTTAGCGAATAAGGAGAGAACTTTAATCATATCTTTCTTCTTAACATCCTTGGTGAAATTGACTTTTTCCATTCTTAAGGTTAGTATATCGTTTATAAGTTTACCCCAACCAATTAGTGTCTTAGGTAAAAGATAACCTTCCTTTTCAAGCTTTTTTGAGAGGAGAGTACCAGGATATGGTCTAAATAGACAAGGATCAAACATAGCAATAACCTCTCTCTTTTTCTTACATTCTAAACTCAGCTTGTGAATTTTAAGCGCCACTCTCAACGTTTTTAAAATATCTTTTTTAGTTTCTCCTGGCCTGCCTAACACATAACTTGTAATAGGAATTATTCCTCCCTCTATAAGGTTCTTGATCACAGAGAAAAGAAAAGAGAAAGAGGGTATCTTATTATACTTCATATAGCCTGTTTCAACTCCAATGTAGAGATTTAAACAATTGCTTCTTGAAAAATTCTTTATCACATTTTCGTCTAAATGACTTACGTCAATCGGCGCGTACCACTCCATTCCCCTTCTGAATAAAATTCTTCCTATCTTAGTAGCTCTTTTCTTGTCTATGCCAAAATTGTTGTCAACTATAAACACTCTTCTAATTCCATACTTCTGCATCTCAGTAACTTCTTTTTCTATCGCAGAAAGCGGTTTTGTCCTCCAAGGATGAAAAGAAGGAATTGAAGAATAATAACAAAAATCACAATTAAATACACATCCCCTACTTGTTTCTAGATTCAATTCTTGGTATTTCTTCTTATCAGGAGGGTAAAGATCTCTGTTTGGGGTGGGAATGAGAGAAATATTAGCAACGAATGGAGGCATGGAAAAAATATTTCTTCCTTTTCTAAAAGCAATCCCTTTTTTAGGAATCTTACCTTTTCCTTCTAAGAAATTAATAAGTTGAGGAAAAACAATTTCACCATCTCCTCTAACAACAAAATCGGCTTTGCTGCTTTTCAGTGAGTTTACAGGATCTAAGGTAACGTGAGGTCCGCCCAGAATTACTGTAGATTCAATTTGATTTTTGACAATCTCTATCAACTGATGGGTCCATAACAAAGATGGTGAAGTAAAAGTAGTAATACCAACAACATCAGGAGAAAATTTCTTTAGTTTCTTTAGCAAATTCTCCTCTACTTCAGCATCAAAAATTTTTACTTCATCGCTCTTTCTTTTTTGAAGAAGAGAAGTTGCTATGGAAACTAATCCCAACGGATAACTAGCAGCTGGCTTTACTTTTCTTATTATCTTTGGTGCATATTCTTGGGAAATAAATACACCTTTGGCAAAATTTAGCAAAAATATTTCCGGTTTGAAAGAAAAAATTTTCCAAGGTGGGGAGATTAATGCTATTTTCATATAACTTATTTCCATTCGATTATAAATTAACCAAAATGATCAACCTTAATCGATAGTGGTATTTTTTTGAGAAGAGAGGGAAAAGGAGTAGAAAAGAATTGAGAAACCTCTATTGTGCATTTAAAGAGACAACCGCTACATCGAGGTCGCATGAATTCTTTGAATACCTTTGCCTTTTTTGAAGAAAGAATTCTGCTAAGACTTTCCTCTCTCACATTTCCAAGAGGTTCAAAGAAGTAGCTACAGGGTAATACATTGCCATTTGGTTCGAGAATAAAATATAATTCTCCAGCATGACAAGGAAATCTTTCTCCTTCAAAAAATCTTGGAATTAAGTCTAAGAATTCAAAAGAATCCTTAATGAAAGAGGGGTATTTCTCTTTGATTTTCTTTACTTCACTTATTATTTTTCTTATTTCTGAAGGAGGAGGATATAATTCTTTTATAAAATTAACAGGTTGAATGTTTATGAAGTCCGCTACTCTCTTCCTTTTAAGAAAATGCAGAAGGGGCAGCAGTTCTTTATAATTTAGCTTGTTGATAACAAAATACACGCCCACTTCTGCTGATAAACCTTTTTTCTCTTTTATTTTTTTCAAAATTTTGATACCTTTCCAGGTTTCTTGGAATGCGTATTTCCTTCTTCTTATTAAATTGTGAGTTTTTTCGAAACCATCTAGGGAAACCGCCACTCTCCTGAAGGTTTTTAATATTTGTTCAGCGTTAGTTTCATTTATCAGAGTTCCGTTAGTATTAAGCGCGTTTATCATTTTGTTCTTTTTTATGTATTCTCCTAACTCTATTATATCGTTCCTTAGGAGAGGTTCTCCACCACTTATTGAACAATAAATTGTTCCTAGTTTTCCTATCTCTCTAATAACTTTTTTCCATTCTAGCGTTGACAATTCTTCCTCTTTAAGTTTATTATAGCAAAATCTACAATTTTCATTACATCTGTACGTCAAGAGAAGTATGACATTAAAAGATCTGATTTTATTCGATTTAAATCCAATCAAAGAATTTATTGCCTTAAAATAAACTTCAAAATTCATTATTCTTGTTGTAGAAGTAATTTAAAAATTAATAGGAGGCCAATGTAGATTACTCCTTCCTCAGTACCATAAATTTTATTCCTAAGCTTAGAAAAGCTTCCTTTCCATGAATTTATTCTATCTATTCTTAAAAGAGAAAAAACAGAAGAAACGATTGGGAGAATATTAAAAGGATAAATAAGAGAGATAATAAAGAGAGTAAAAACTGGTAGACTGAGAAATAAAATTAATTTAATAAGTTTTATTGAGCGCTTTCTTCCTAACCAAGCGGCTGTTGTGATTCTTCCTGTTAATCTATCTTTCTTAGAATGTGAAATCTCATGAATTATTTCGGAGACCGAAAAGTAGAAGAAGAAAGAGAGAAAAAGTAGAAGAAGAAAGAGAGAAAATGAGACTGTGAAATAAAAATAGGAGTAGAGCAGTATAAGAGGGAACATGAGAGAATTAGATAATACATCTATTGTTTTTCTATCACGTAGCCTAAATGGCGGAATTGAGTAAAGAGAAAAAATCAAAAAATCTAGAATAAAGAAAACCCGAGAAAGAAACGTCGGAAATATCACAGCGAGGAAACAAATCAACATAAACGAAGGTATAAGGAGGAGCAAAATCGATATATTTTTTTCCATTTTGTAGGTTTCGCCAACTAGATTTTTCTCTCCTCTGCATTTAAAATCAAAAAAATCGTTAATTGAAAAACTGTAAGCAAGAAGCAAAGAAGTAATAAAGATTAGTTTTAAAGTATCGGTGATCGAAGCCTTAAAAAGAATACAAGGTATTAACACTAAACCTAGTACTTTAATCCAATCTGAAACTCTATAAAATTTTAAAAAGAACTCTAAACTCACTTTCATACAAATTTTTAAGATTTTAAATTTACATACTTTACCAACGAAATGGCGTATATCCAATCAATGTATCAATATATGCAAGAATATTGGCTAAAATCTCAAGCAGAAGTGCTAGGAGTATTATTGAAAGTTTCATTTGTTTCTTTCTAATTAAGCTGAGAAGAATAGAAAGAGTAAGAAAAGGCGGGATAGAATAAGACAATCCAAGTTCTCTTAGTT
>Ga0207433_10013185_pt1 | contig 12207 bp, 15 predicted proteins | sample YelNatPaOPGAMG01_FD_187559 | JGI IMG/M metagenome (GOLD analysis project Ga0207433, IMG submission 187559) | Hot spring thermophilic microbial communities from Obsidian Pool, Yellowstone National Park, USA - OP-RAMG-01 (SPAdes) (version 3) | ecosystem: Environmental > Aquatic > Thermal springs...
ATATAAATCTGTTTTTGAATGTTGGACAACTCTTACAGCATTAGCAATGTGTACAAAAAAAGTTGGATTAGGACAAATTGTTACTTGCAATTATTATAGACAACCAACATTATTAGCTAAAATGGCTTCTATATTGGATGTAATTTCAAAAGGAAGGCTTGAATTTGGAATAGGGGCTGGATGGTATGAGCATGAATTTTATGGATATGGTTTTGATTTTCCAAAGCCATCAATAAGAATAGGGATGCTAGAAGAAGCTGTTCAAATAATAAAACTTATTTCCCCGTTAACGTGTATTTAATTAATTCTTAATTCATTTTCTATTGTTTTAGCTTTTTTTTCATTTTTAAATGATCCTTCAAAATACAAAATTAGAAAAAGAATTACCAAATAGTATATTCCAATAAATTCAATTGGAATTTTAACAAAATTTAAAATAAGATAAATCATATCATTCACTTTTTCATATTTTTAAAATACTCTATCCATAATTTTTTAATTGTTTCATCAGTATTAGGGAAGCTCATATGTTTGCTTTTTTGAAACTCATTATATTTTTCATTAAAGCAATCTTTACATAAAAGAGTATAACCTAATGATGATCCAAAAAATGCTTCAACTTCTTTACCACAATTTAAACATTTGAATTTTATTAAAAAGTGATTATAATATGATCCACAATCCCGATCATACATTTTTAAAATGATCTTTCTTCTCAATTTTTCAAGCATTAAATTTTTTGTTTTCATTTATAGATCGTATCTTTTTCTTTTGATCTTTTCTTTAAAATATCAATCCAAGGATTTCCTTTTAAGAAAGAAGGAAGATCATTATTCTTATTTTCTTCAATTTGTTTTGCTTGTAAAACATTTTCTTTTATTGTTTGATCTTCAATTTTGTTTTCGGTTTCGTTAATTTTTGCTTTTAAAAAATCCACTTCTTTTTGAAGTTCTTCAAGTTCTTCTTTTGCTTTATGATATTCTTCAAAAATTTTAAAATTTGGATTATTCATTAATTTTTGTAATTCTTCTTTTAGAGCTTCATTTTCTTTTTTTAGTTCTTCATATTGTTCTTCAATTGTTTTTGGTGGATTCTTTAAATAATATAAAATTGCTTCTTCAATTGTTCTTGAAATATATCCATAATAAGAACCATATTTTTTTCTTACAAATTCTTTAATAGCATTTATTGTTTCTCTTTTTAAAGAAATGCTATATGGCTTTTTGAAACTCATTTACTTCTCACTTTTCTAAACGCTTTTTTTAGCTTCTTCTTCTTTCTTTTTCCATTTTTTGCTTTCAACTTTACTTTTATAATTCCTTGATCTCCATTTTTTAACGCCTTTTCTTTTTGATAATTGTTGAGAAGCTATTGCTCCAATTATAATTGCTATAATTATGAATAAACCAAAATTGATTAATTTTTCTGGAGCAGGGATTTCAGCTTTCGGTAATTCTATCGGTTGAGGTTGAGTTATTCCTCCAGAAGAAAATCCAGAAGGAGCTTCAACTTTCCAATTTAAAACTACATAACTTGATAAATCATAAATTTCTACTTCTTGTTTTACTTGATCGTATTTCCAATTTGTATATATTTTTCCATCAACTTCAATAGTATTTGGAATTCCATAATTGCTTGTTTTTACAATACATTTCCCTTTCGTTTCAAAAGATAATTTCCTTTCAACATCATTCCAAGAATAATTTTTGATTTCATTATTGCTTCTTATATTGAAAGGATTAACTACTAATTTATGGAAAGCTATTGTTTGGTTTTTCAATTTGGCATTTAAATTATATTTTGGTTCAGAAACTCCATAAGCAATTGAATTAAATGGAATTGCTGAAACGCTTGAAATATCAAAAGTAGCTATTCCACTTGAATTTGTATAACTTATTAATCCGTTATAAGAAACACTACAATTGTTAATTGGAGAATTATCAAAAGCATAAACGGTTTTTACATATAGCTTTTCATTCTTTAAATCTAAAACATATTGAGTTATATTTATTCCATCTACTACTATTGAAATGCTTTTATTCTGAACGCTATTCTTACTTGTTGTTGAAAAAACATTATAAGTATAATTTCCAATTGTTGTTTCTGTTAAAATTGGAATTGAAAAGCTTCCATCGGCATTTATTGTTGTAGTTGAGTTTTTCAAAACTCCATTTAATTCAACTTTTGCCGTAATTCCACTTCTATCTTCTGGTGGAATTGCTGTCCCCTCATAATATAATACTCCAGAAAAAGTTATTTTTTGATTTGTATTAGCTCTTTTATCATCTACATTTAAAGAATAAACAATTAAATCGTTTTCAAAATAGAATAAGCTATTATAAGAATTTGAATAGCTTAATCCTAAAGCGTCATAAACTTTTGTATTTGCTAATAAAATTGAAATATAACCTTCTGGATAATTCCAATTTAGCTTAATCTTAAAGCACAATTTATAAGCCGTAGAGTTTATTTGTATTCTTAAGCTATTTGCTGAATCAAGAGTTAAATAATTATTAGTATCTTGGTATTCAGAAAAAGTATTTGTAGAATTACTCCATTTAAGAATAATGCTTCCATTCAATTGAATTAAAACATAACTAAAGTTTAGAATACTATTCGGATCATTTATAGTAGTATTTAAATAGAAATACTTATTAGCATAAACTTTTGATGGAGCTTCAAAATTCCCCATTCCAATATTTGTTTTTATATAGAGAAATTCTACATAATAGAATCCAGAAGAATAATAGCTTGAAAAAGCTACTCCAATTTTATTATTATAAACTTTATAAAATGCTTGAATTCTATCGTATAAGAAATTTTTTGATGTAGTATCTTTATAAATGTATCCTTCGGTTTCCCAAGAATTTATTTTGCTATTGAATTTCTTTAAATAAATTATATCATTATAGAACCAAAATACATATAAATCGTTTGTAGTATCATCAATACATATTGCTGGAGCGTCTCCAGAAGATTGAGAAGCTTTTAATGTAGTTTCTGCTGAAAAAGAATTTGTTGAATAATCATATTTTACATAAACAATATCATAAGTTGAAGCTCTTAAAAATACTAAATGAACTATATTCCCTTGAGCTACCGCCGTAAATCTGCTTTCTGAAGAAATGCTTGAAGTTGTAGCTATTTCACTTAACCAAGCAGAACCATTCCAAGCACGAGCTTTTATTGTAGCTCCAGAAATAGCATATAAAACTAAAACTTTTCCATTTGTTAAAGGTATAACTTCTGAAGCCCAAGTCCCCGTAGTTGTTGAAAGCTCTAATGGAAATCCACTTGGAGTTGTCCCCCAAGTTCCATCATTATTTCCGCTTCTTATTATATATGGAGTATTTCCTGCTAAAGCGCTATCATAAGCTTGATATGAAATCCAAATATAGCCATTAGTATCTCTACAAATAAAAGGACGAGTAGCTGAAGAAGAAGTTATTGAAACTTCAGCAAAACTCCAAGTTATACTTCCATCTGGATTTGGTAATCCCATTCTATAATAAAGATTTCCATCGGCATAAACATAATATAAATATGTCCCATCAAACCATAAAGAAAATCTATCTCCAGAACCAGCTCTTAAAGTATTATTAGCACTCCAAGTTATGCCATCAGAAGAAGTTTTCCATAAAATATGTGTCCCATTTCCAAAGAAAACCCAGAATAAACCATTAGCATAAAACATTTGTCTTTGCCAAGTCCCATAAGTAGCTACACTTGAAGTAGAAGTCCCAACTACACTTGGATCAATACTTAAAATTGTTTTATTTTTTAATAAGAAATCCCCAATAGTAAAATCTCTCTTTTTTCCATTTGCCGAATTTGAAAAAGAAATTGAAACTACATTACCAAAATTGTTTATTATATCTTGATATGAAATCTTAACATCAAAATTATTTTCATTTACTCCATAAGTTAAATTATAACCTTTAATTATTTCATTATTTCCTACTATTCCGTCTAAACTCCATATTATTCTTATAGTTTGATTTTCATTTCCAACATTTTTAATATCTGCTCTTAATTTTAATGGTTGATCTGGCTTAATTATATGATGAATTTCAAAAATCAAATTAGAATAAGTATCGCTACAATTTGTTAAAACATCATAACCATTTTCAATTTTCTTATAGCTTAATTGATAAATTTGATTTGCTACTTGCCCCCATTTATTAGTTTTAGTATTAAATCTCTCTAAAAATATTTGCTCCATATAAATTAAAACTCTATCAAAACTTGGAGTATAGTATTTAACTTGAATTGGATTTGATTTGCTTATTTCTGCTCCAATTAGATTATTATAAATTCTTATATAATCTGAAGTTTCTCTCAAATAGCAAAATGGAGTTATTGAAACAATTGTTGAAATACTACTTTCTTTTGCTTTAATGCTTGGAATTGAAAATGGAAAATACGGAATAATTGAAAATACTAATAAAGCAATTAATAAAATTGAAATTTTATTTTTCATTTTTATCACTTTTTATTGTATCGCATCTTTTTATAGATAGAATAGAGTGCTTGAAAACAATCAATTCTTCTTTACTTGAAAGCAATTCGATTAAAATTTCAAATCTTGAATATCCTAAAAGTTTAGCTTTAAAAGTTAAGCCATTCATTAAAGTAATTTCTATAATTTGATCCTTAAGTTTTGGAAGAAAGCTTTCAATTTTTTTTGTTTTTTTCTCTTTTTGTAAATACATTTTATTTTTCACCGTGAATTTTTAAATGCTTTTTAAAATCTTCAAAATTTAAAACTTGAAATCCGCAAATATTACAAATATACTTTTTAAGATTCCCTTCATTCTCAATTTTCAATTTTCCTGAAAATATCAAATAATCTTCATCTTGATTTTCGTCATTTCGTAATTTTCGTAATTTCGTAATATTTTCAGAGACACCTTTTTCTTTATCTTCTTTAAATATGTCTGTCTGTAAAAATGACGAATTTACGAAATCTACGAAATTACGAAAACTTCCTATTAGTTTTAAATCTTCTGGTGGTTTTGGAGTTTCAAAAAATTCGACTTCAAAATTATTATCTATTTTAATTATTTGAAAACCGAAATAATCCCTTAATTTTCTATTTAAGTTTTCTAATTTCTTTCTTCTTTTTAATAAATCAATACATTTTGAAAAATATGGATATGCTTCTTTATTTTCAGGATCATAAGGAATAGTTTCAAGTTTTATTTTAACTTCATTTGGCTTTTCCTTTCTATATAAAAGAATAGCCGAAACAATTTCTTTTAGATAATCTGGAAGATTCTCAAAATATGTTTTAGCCGATTCAATTCTTAATTCTTCATATTGTTGTGATAATTCTTTTATAGATTCCAAATTTATTTCAATAAAATCATTCAGTAATTCTTCCGCTTCTTCAATTATTTCTTCAATTGAAAATTTGTTTAATGCTATTTTATCAAGCAATAAAGCAATAGCCGAATACAAAGCAGAAGCTCTTACTCTGTGTTGAGCTTCAGAATGAGCTATAAAAAAGTTTGCTAAATCTATATCTTTTAAAGTTTCAGTAGCTTTATATATTGCTTCTCTATATCCTGGAATTGGTTTATGTAGCCACTCCAAAACTTTTTGATCTCTTAATATTTTCAAAATATTTTCAGAAGCATATTCTTCAATTGCTCTAAAAATTGTAAAAGCATTTTTCCATTCTTCTTCTTCTTGAATAGTCATTTTATTTTGAATTGTTTTTAAATTTGTAGAAAAAAGAATAATACTAAATCTTCGTCCAATTGCTGGATTATAACTTATATGATCGATTAAAGCTTTAAAACTTTCAGCAATTTTTTCATTTTTTGCTATTGGATTTCCAAGATAAGCAAAACTTGAATAAGTTTTAATTGGAAATCTCACTCCACCAGAATCAACTAAAGCTTCCCCCGTTTCAAGAATATTATACATATATCGGGCTAATTGTGTAGCCGTTTGGCTTTCAATTTGATCGAAAGCAGTCGGTAATTCGGTTTCATTTATAGTTCCCACATAAATTTCTTCTGGAGATTTAGCAAAACCTAAAACCGATTTTGGAGTTGCTTTATCAATAACAATTCCACAAGCATTATAGAAACTTGTTTTTCCCGTTCCACTATTTGTTATTTCTATTGAATTGGGAGCATATTTCATAAATATTGGTTTTATTAATTTAGCTTTATGAATTGTTTTTAATTTTTCGTCTTTCCCTTCTTTCGGTTCAACTAAATATTCAATAAATTCTCTCCAATTAATTTTCTCTAAAAATGAGATATCTTTTAATAATGGCACAGGGGTATAAAATATTTTATTTAATTTTATTGCTTCAATTAATTTATCCGTTTCTTTATCTTTTAATGGAAATCCCCATTCTTCCCTTAAAACCTTTATTAGTTTTAGCTTTCTGCTTTTTGGAATTTGAGATAAAATTACAGATAAATCTTCTTCTTTTATTTCAATAAGTGGAGTTTCAGGTTTTGCTGGAGTAATATAACCATTACGATCTAAAATGAAAATGCTTGGGGCATTTGATTTTAATCGTGCTTTATAAATTTTATACTCAATTGGAATTTCTTCAAGTTCATTTTCATTAATTATCGGTGAAAGTGGCTTTTGCCAAAAATTAGAAATTGAAAATAATAAATGAGTTTTCCTTATATATTTTAATAATTCATTAATTTTTTCATTATTCATTTTTATTTTCCACCAAGAAATTTTTTAGCATTACTTCCACAAATAGGGCATTTAGCAAAAGCATTTTTTGTTGAATATTCATAATTACAATTTTCACATCTGAATTTCATAATAGATCACTCGGTATATTTTTATTTTCTTGGCTTTCTCTTTTGGCATTTTCTTCTAATTGTTTATTTAGCCATTTTGAAGCCGAAAGAATATGGTTTAAATGTTCTTGTTTTTCTTTTTCATCTTTTAAAAGAACCCTTGTTATGTTTCCATCTCTATTACGATCAATAATAAAAACAACTTTATGCCTTTCAGATTCACGGTTTAAAATTTTGTTTAGAAACCACCACTCTAATCTTGAATTTTTTGGAATTGGAAAAGTAAAATCAAAACTTAAAAATCCTTCTGGAATTTTGCTTTCTTTCTTTTCTTCTTTCAATAAAAGAGAAAATAGTTTTGAAGTATTTTCATTTAATTCTTTTAGATTTGAATTAATTTTTTCAATTAGATTTTTTATATCTTCATTCATTTTTCTTAATCCCCCTTTTTCTTGGTTTTATTCTTAATTGGTGAAGACATATCGGGCATAAAATTGGAGAATGGCTTATAGCAAACTCTTTTTTTATCCAAAAGCCACAAAAAGAACAATAATAATGGCTTTTGTATTTGCTATACTTTTTATGTTTATAAAGAAGTAAATCACTATTCATTAACGATCACTTCTTTTTGTTTTTGATTCCCCCCGATTTTTTGATTTTTTAGCAAAATTGAAATGTCATTATCAATTTCTTTAATTTTGATCTTGATTTTTTCAATTAATGTTAACACTTCACTACTCATTTTTAAATAACACCTAAAACTTTTTTATGTTCTTCATTTAAAAGCTCAAGTTCGGCTAATTCCTTAAGAATTGCTCTCCTTGTAAATGTTGACATATCTTCCCCTCTTTTTTCCGCTACTTCTTTTAATAAAATGTATAATTCATTTGGTAATCTAATAAAGATTCCTTTTTCAAATCTCTTATTTTTCATATTACTTTCAAAATATATTAAAAGAAATAACTATATAAATTTTTGCTGAACTTAGTTCACTAAAAATGTATCTAAATTTAATCAAATAGAAATCTCTTGTATATCTTTACTCTATTTGCTTACAACTTAATTAGTTCAGTAAAACTGAACTTTATTCATAATAGAGAAACCTTTATATATTAATGATATACATTAATATACGGTAAAAATGAGATTAAGAGAAGGGGAAATAAAAATCCTAAATGCTTTAAAAACGCCCAAAACTTTTAAAGAAATCATAAACGAAACCAATTTGAGTAGATCAATCCTTTCATTTTATTTAAAAAGTTTATACAAAAATAATTTAATTGATCGTGATTTTATTTCAAAAAAATATTTTTTGAAACCACTTTCTTCTTTTGTTTTATTTGTTAATGAAGTAAAGGACTTTCTTATTGAAAGCCAAAAAATTTATAGTGCGTTTAATGGCTTTATTCTTTTTTCTGAAAACAATTTCATTAATAAAAAATTTGAAGAAGAAATCAAAAAAGATAAAAAATTTAGGGAATCTTTAATTTATATTAATGAAATTTTAAACTCAATAATAAAATCTTTTATTCAAAACCAATTTAGCAATAAAGAAAAAGAGATAATCAAAAAATATGAACTTTTCTTAAAAGAAATTTTAAAAGAAGAAATAAATGAAGAAGATAAAAAATTCATATCTGAAATTTTCCAAAATAAAGTTTTAAAAGATTTTGAAGAAGCATTAACCGATCTTGGTTTAGGGATTTTCTTTTTAAATTTTGGAATAGAAGAAGGATTAAGAGAACTTGAAAAAGCATTAAATAAAGAGCAGAAAAAGAAGTTTAAAACTCATTTAGCTTTCTTGAAAAATTCTAAAAACATAAGAATTTATAAAAAATATTTAGAACAAAAAGAACCAAAAACAATTTTGTTAAACGCTTTCGGTTTTGGTGAATATCAACAAAAGATTAAAGAATTGTTTTCACTAATAAAAAAAGAAGAAGCTAAACCAATTATAGGATAAAATTTTAATAATTCTTATTTTTTCCTTAACAAAAGCTATTTTTTTATTATTAAAACTTATTGAATCAAATCCTTTTTATGACATTTTCTTAAAGAAATTGCTTGATCCTATAATAAAAGAAAACCTCCATAAAATAGCTCTTATATTGAATTTATTTTGGCTATTGGCGAATAAATAAAATGGCTTTTTCTTTTTTTCATTATATTAGTCAATACTAAAAAAATGAAAACATTAAAAAATGAGATTAAAACGATTAAAATTATTCAACAATTTCGTTTTTCTTTATAGTAGAAGTGGAAAAACCATAAAATTAAATGAATAAAAAAGTATTGTTTTCTTTATGTTTTTAGCAAAAGAGATTAATACCTTTTTCTCTAAAAAATGCTTTTAAGAAGATCCCGCCATAAATTTTAAGCTAAAATTGTTCGCTTTATAGTCATAAGGCGAATCTCTTTAATTTTTGTTTTTTGAAAAATCCCCATATAACCATTATTTATACATTCAAAAAAAGGAAAATAGTTGACATTAGAGGCGTATTGTAAATAAGCAATTTTAAAGAGAATTGTAAAAACCCATATAAAACATTCTTTATATATACAAAAAAATGATAAAAAACAAAGATTGAAGATAAGAATTTTTCAAAAAATGGAAAAAAGCTAAAGAAATATAAATCTAAAGAATTATAATAAAAATATGTTTAAAAGGTATAGTATTATAATATTAGTTTTTTTAATTTTCTTTTCTTTATTATTTCCAATAATTTTGGCAAAAGATTTTAAAGAAAATGAAATTGAAAATTTAAAAAATGAAATTGAGAAATTAAAGGATCATATGAAAGATTTAGAATATAAAATAAATTTAATAGCTTCAAATATAGGTTATATAACTCCTATACCTTCTAAACCAATAATTAAGGAAATTGAAGAGTTGAATAATAAAATAATAGAAATTGAATCAAAAATTAATGAAATTAAATATGGATATACTTCTAAAGAATCATTTTATTATTTTGTATTTTATTTTTTATGCTTTTATTTAGTGCTTTGTTATTATATTTATAAGCTTGAAAAAAGAATTAAGAAATTAGAAGAAGCTTTTCTTAAGAAATAAAAGTGAAATGAAAAACAAAATAATAAGCATTTTATTATTTTGTATTCTTCTTTTAATATTAGTAATTCTAAAAATTAGAATGGTTTTTGAAATTGATCTTAAAAAATTTCAAGCTTATTTTCTTCTATTCTCTTTTTTGCTTTATTCAATTTATTTTAATTATCAATTGTTAAAAGAATGGCTTAAATAAAAAGTATCTTCTTTTCGGCATTATAAGAATCCTAAAATTTTTAAGAGAATAGGTATTAATGTTATCATTATTGTAGTCCACATTCCTAATATTAATCCAATTAACCATTTGAATAAGCTATCTATTCTTTTATTAAGATTAATCATATTGGATTCTATATGATTTAGTCTTTTATCCATTTGTTCTAATATTCCTTCAATTTTTGCTACTCTTTCTTCTAAACTCATTCTCATTTTAATAATATGCTCTAAAATATAAACATTAGAATTTAAAATGGCTAAAATAAAAAGTATATTTTTCTTTAACTTTTTAAAGAAAAGGGATAGGCATAAAGCCAAAAAATTTACTTTCAACTACTTTTTCTTTTTATTTTTTTATGAAGCAAATTTAATTGATCGTATATTTCTTCTAAACTTTTAGTTATTAAAGCCAATTGATTTTTTAGTTCAGAATTCTCTTTCATTAATGTTATTGTTGTTGTATTCAAATTTGTTAATTGTAATGTTAAATTTTCAACTTTCTTTTTTGTATCTTCTAATTCGTTAATATAATGAGTTTGAATTTCTCTAATTTCTTTTGGAATAAAAATATAAAGATTTGGTTCGGCTTTTTTATAATATTCGGCTAATTCTTCTTTTGTATATCTTCTATATGCTTGATCTAAATATTCGGTATGCCCGACTAATGCTTCAACTATTGTTTCAGGAATAACCAATTTTGCTTGAGACATAAAGAATTTTCTTAACATATGGATATGAATTGTTCTTCGTCCCGTGTATTCGTCTTTCTTTTCTAAACCCGCCTTCCTTAAAGCTCTTTTCCAGATTTTAACGGCTAAACCATAAGAAAAAGGAAAAATTCTTTCGTCTTCTTTTTGCTTAATTTTATTTATCCCTTTCCCTTTATTTAAAGCCGAATTTATATATTCTTCTCTAATTTTAAGCCATTCAATTAAGCTTTCTTTTGCTTCTTTTGATATAAAGCTAAAATAAGAATCTCCAGATTTTGTATATTCTCCACGAATATAAACAATTGGTGGATCACGATTTAGATCAATATCACTAAGTCGTAATCTTAAGCATTCTCCGATTCTTATTCCACTTGAAGCCAAAAATAAGAATAATGCTCTTCCTTTTAAATCGGTATGCTCTAAAATTTTCTTTAAAATTTCTTTTGTTAAATCGTCTTCTCTTGATCTTGCTCTATTCCCTTTTGGTAATCTTGATCTTAAAATTCTATTTTGCTTTTTAGTTAATTCAATATTCAAAAAATAGTTTAGAAAGCTTTTAACAGAAGCTAAATATGTAAATGCCGTTTTTGGAGTTTTCTTATTTAAAAAAATAGAATAGTTTATTAAATCTTTAAAATAATCCCTTCCATTTTTTACTTCTTCAATATACTTTTTAGAAGCTTGATCTAAATCCAAATTTCCATAAATGAATTTGAAAAAAGAAGAAATTCCAATTTTAAAAGCTTTTTTTGTATTTAAACTTGAATAGCTATTTATCCATTCTTCAAGCATAAAAATATTATAGAAAAAGGAAGTTAATAAATTTTTTATACGTTAACTTATCGTTAGTAAAACTTATGTGGACTCAAGATAAAGTTGATTTTAATGGAAAATATTATAAAATAAAGAATGGGATTAATTTTCCAAAACCAATTCAAAAACCTCATCCACCTATATTAATTGGTGGAAGAGGAGAGAAACTTACATTAAAAGTTGTAGCAAAACATGCTAATAGATTTAATGTTCCACATGCTTCTATAGAAGAATATGAAAGAAAATTGCTTATACTTAAAGAACATTGTTTAAAAGTTGGAAGAAAAATTGATGAAATTGAGAAAACTCTTAGAGCAGATATTATCATAGGATTGGACGATAAAGAAGTTGAAAAAATAAAAGAAAGAATTATAAAAGATGGAAGAAATAAGAAATATATTTCTGGAGAAAAATGGGAAGATATTCCAAAAGAAGAATATTTTAATTCAAGGATTATTGGAACTCCTGAAGAATGTATTGAAAAAATAAAAGAATATATTAAGCTTGGAGTAGATTATTTTATTTTATATTTTCCATATATGATAGAGAATAATTCGCATGTTTTATTTGCTAAAGAAGTTATTCCAAAGTTTAAATGAGAATTAAAAATATGGCATAC
>Ga0207433_10013197_pt1 | contig 12197 bp, 12 predicted proteins | sample YelNatPaOPGAMG01_FD_187559 | JGI IMG/M metagenome (GOLD analysis project Ga0207433, IMG submission 187559) | Hot spring thermophilic microbial communities from Obsidian Pool, Yellowstone National Park, USA - OP-RAMG-01 (SPAdes) (version 3) | ecosystem: Environmental > Aquatic > Thermal springs...
TTTATAACCTTTTGACCTCTTACAATTGAAACATCTCCGGAGGCTACCGTTATCTTGCCTATGTCTGCAAATAGAATAATAGGAAGCACCAAGAGCGCCCAGATGGAGTGTTTTAGGATGGTCATAGCAAACTCCTTCATTAGAATGCTTTTGTGAGATTTACGCCCCACGTATTCTTTTGATATACCATTGTTTCAAATGTCGAATCGCTATAAAACTTATTAAAAGAAGCGCTTAGTATGGTCGTAGGATTTATATTTTTTGTCGCGGTAATACCATATCCTCTTTGTATATCCTGCTGTTTACCGCTAGCAATGCCTGCATTAACGGCGGCTTGATTGAAGTCGTTATAGTCAACTTTTTTAATCGAAACATTCATAGCTAAATCGAAATACTTCTGAACAGGCATAAAATAGTCGACTCTAACACCTTTAGAGCTTTGATCTACGTCAAATCTTGATTTAGTAGGGTCAGCTTGGAGATTTCTGGAAGCCGTAAGCGCAAAACCTATATTTTTACCATCATCAAGCGCTCTTTTGACTCCTATGGATGAATCTATTACCTTTGCATTCATACCTAGCGTATCGGCTGTTTTAAAAAATTGATATTTATATCCTAGAGACTGCTCCAAAACAAGCTTTTCGGATAGAGGCATAGTAAACTTCTCGCCAATACCTACGGCATCCATCATATCAGTCAATCTATCCACCATAAAGACCTTGCTAAACAAGGTGGGAAACAATCGCCCTCCATTACCTAGCGACGGGTCAATATGCGTCATACCGTATTTTAGATTTTCAACCGTAGGCGTTATGCTTATCTCGTATTTCGAACTCTTATATGCTATTCCAGAACCGATCTGTGAAAATAGTAGATTTGCGGCGACATCTTGGCGATAATGTTGATTATAAAGAACAAGAGAGTTATTCCAACTCCAACCGTCATTATTTAGTTTATAGATATGATTAACAGCTAACGTTTCGCTCATAGAATAGTCAAATACGGGCGACGTACTACTGCCTACGGAGCCGTTAGGTAAAAAACTATTACCGTTGTTTACGTTCGTGTCCATATTAAATCCGACGATAAAAGCGCCACTGATAAAATTTTTCTTTTTGCTTTCCGCAATAACAGCCAAAAACTTATTTATCTGAGCTTTTACGTCATTTGGCATAGGATATTCCAAAGCTTTTTGAAACTCAGCCTCGGCATTGTCGTAGCTCTGCTCTTCAAAATATATCCTAGCTATCTCCATATGGCTTCTAACATGTGTAGGCTCAATCAACAAAACTCTTTCAAAAGCTTCCAATGCATCATCGTAGAGCTTAAGCTCGGTTGCGCAACGACCCAGATAAAAGTTAACCCTAGTGTCGTCACTTTTTATCATGAATAACTCATTAAATATTTTATAAGCTTCGGCAAATTTACCTTTGTTGTACAACTCAATACCTTGTTGCATTTTTTCTTGCGGTATAATAGCTTCCGAACTTGACCCATCTACCACGTTTAAATCCTGCTGTACAAGGTTAAAATTCTTTCCTATCGATTTTGACTGATTTTCTTCTGCTTGCAATCCGCTTGCAACCGTTATCAATACGACGGCTGAGACAGCAAGCCTAAAAGTTTTGTTCATTCATTAGCCTTCTTTAAAAATTTCATTTTTCTTATTTTAACTTTTTTTCCTTTCTTATATGAAATAGTACATAATAGTGTTTTGTTGTACTAATGTTACAAAATGAAATCTAACTGCTTATTTGCTAAAATAATCTGCCAAAAATAAATTGGTAAATAGCCCAAATCTTAAGGAAAGAGCGCAATGGACATCTCAAAAATAGAAATAGGTAGCAATCCAGACGGTATAAATGCCGTAATAGAAATTCCTTATGGAAGCAATATAAAATACGAAATCGATAAAGACTCTGGGGCTGTAGTTGTCGATAGAGTTATGTATTCGGCAATGTTTTATCCGGCAAACTACGGTTTTGTGCCAAATACGCTAAGCAATGACGGTGACCCTGCCGATGTCTTGGTATTAAACGAGTACCCACTTCAAGCCGGGTGCGTCATTAAAGTAAGATTAATAGGTGTCCTCATTATGGAAGACGAAAGCGGAATGGACGAAAAACTTCTAGCCGTGCCTGTCAAAAAACTAGACCCAAGATATGAAAATATCAAATCAATCGACGATTTGCCACAAATTACGGTTGATAGAATCAAAAACTTCTTTGAAACTTACAAGATGCTAGAGCCGAATAAATGGGTAAAAGTAAAAGGTTTCGAGGGACTTGAGTCAGCAAAAAAAATACTTGACGAGGCAATAGCCGCAGGCAAAAAGTAATAAAGGAAGGGTCGTGGATACTTTTTTTTCAATATCGTACCGCGATCCTCTCGTCGGTATAATATCACTATCTTCAATTATATTTATTGTATGGATTATCAACTCCCTGCTATCAAGATACAAAAAATTACAAAAATCAAAACAACTTGAAAAATTTGTAGAAAATTTTACCAAAACCTCTACGGATGAAGTAGAATTTGAAAAACTTGTCACTGAATTTCCAAGTTCGGCCAAAATGCTATCAATCGTCGGTAAAGGATACTATCTATCGGGAGAGTATGAAAAAGCGGCAAGATTTTTTGCTCTCATTTTAAAATATACACTCAAAACAGATAAACAGACAAACGCAAAAATTATGTTGCATTTAGCAAAAAGTTTTATAAAACTTGGATTCTTAGGCAGAGCAAAAACAACACTAATAGAAATACTAAGACTGCAACCAAAAAATGAAGATGCGCTAAAAGAGCTGATAGGGCTATATATAAGAGTTAATGATTATGAAGATACGCTAGGCGCCTTGCAAGCTCTTGAAGAATTAGATGAAAAATATACGAAGTATAACTTGTTTTTTGCAGGTGTCAAAGCCATAAAAATCGGTCTAAAAATAGATACGCAAATAGAAAATGAACCATATTTTATAAGAGAAAAAGCAAAACTATTAATTGCAAATAATAATCAAAAGGCTCTTTTTGAGCTATCAATTCAAAATCAAAACGCAAGATACTTGTTGGATATTTTATGGAGAAGCTATCCAAATGATGACGAGTTGGAAATTATAAAAAAATCTAGCCTCCTAATGGAATTATTTGCCGCTAAAAATATGATAAAAGCTGACTCATTTAAATTGTTTGAGCTTGAAATGATGAGCTACATATATGATAAAAATATTGCCGATATATTATTCGGTTACAGATGCACGCACTGTGGTAAGGAAGAGCTTGATTTTTTTGCTATTTGTAAGAAATGCTTATCCCTGTCTACATGTGAAATTACGCTTGGACTAACTAGAAAATCAACAGATGAATTTAATATGGACTCTTTCTCATGAAACATATCGATATTTTTTGCGACGGCTCATGCCTTGGCAATCCTGGCGCCGGCGGATGGGGAGCAATTTTAAGATTTGACCAAAACGGTAAAATACATGAAAAAAGACTTTTCGGTGGCATGGCACACACTACTAACAACCAAATGGAGCTAATCGCCGTAATAGAAGCGCTAAAAGCCCTAAAAGAACCTTGCGACATTACGCTTTATAGTGATTCTAGTTATGTTTGCAAAGGCATCAACGAGTGGCTCGGCGGCTGGATCAAAAAGGGGTTTAAAAATATCAAAAATCAAGAACTCTGGGAAGCATACATAAAAGAAAGCCGCTCTCATAAAATAAAAGCAAAATGGATAAAAGGTCACGCGGGGCATATAGAAAATGAAGAGTGTGATAAGATGGCAAGAGAAATAGCCGAAAAATACAAAGGATAGTCAATAAAAGATATGAACTACAAAAAACTGCAAGAATCTATCGGATATGAGTTCAAAAATCAAAAACTAATCGAAGAGGCTCTTACACACAAGAGTTCAAAAAAAACTTATAACAATGAAAGGTTGGAATTTTTAGGCGATGCTGTTTTAGGTCTTGCTACCGCCGAATATCTATTTGATAAATTTCCAAATGCAAAGGAAGGAGAGCTTAGTAAAATCAGAGCTTCTATCGTAAATGAAGGAGGCTTAAGCCTTGTCGCAAAAGAATTAAAATTAGGCGATGTTATCTCAGTTTCGCCGGCGGAAGACAAAAACGGCGGAAGGCAAAAAGCGTCTATTTTGGCTGACGCATTTGAAGCGCTTCTTGGCGCAATTTATCTTGAATCTGGGTTGGAGCAAAGTAAAAGAGTTGCCCTAGAGCAAATAGAAAAGACTTTTCCAAAAATTGATTTTGACACACTGTTCAAGGATTACAAGACAACCCTTCAGGAGATAACCCAGGCAAAATTCGGAGTAACTCCGGAATATGTTTTATTGGCAAGCACCGGACCTGACCACCAAAAAGAGTTTCAAATAGCCGTAAATATAGAAGGCAAAAGATATGCGGATGCTCTTGGTAAAAATAAAAAAGATGCGGAGCAAAGTTGCGCCAAACAAGCGATAGAAAAATTAAAGGCGAACGATGAATAGTTTCGGTAATATTTTTAGAGTTACAACTTTCGGCGAATCTCACGGAGCGGCAATAGGATGCATTATCGACGGTGTGCCTGCCGGACTTAGAATAGACGAGAGATTTATTCAATCAGAACTAGACAAAAGACGACCTGGACAAAATAGCTTTGCAACACCTAGAAAAGAGAGTGATACTGCAAATATCCTAAGTGGCGTATTTGAAGGAAAATCTACTGGGCAACCGATAGGAATTGTAATATACAATGAAAACCAAAAATCATCAGACTATTCTGATATTGCCGATCTGTTTCGCCCTGGTCACGCTGATTTTACATATACAGCCAAGTACGGTTTTAGAGATTATCGAGGTGGTGGTCGAAGTTCGGCTCGCGAGACAGCCACAAGAGTTGCCGCAGGCGCAGTTGCCAAACTTATGCTCAATGAAATCGGAATAAAAGTCGGCTACGGGTTACTTTCCGTTGGAAGTATCGACGCAAAAGAAGAAGATTTTGATTTTGCAGATACAAGCGAGATTTTCGGACTGGATAGAGCAACTGAACAGGCGATGAAAGACGAAATACTCAATGCAAAAAATTCCCATGATTCCATAGGCGGAAAGGTACTAGTAAGCATCAAAAATGCCCCTGCAGGTCTTGGCGCCCCTCTTTACGACAAGTTAGACGCCACATTAGCAGAGGCAATGATGGGAATTAACGGTGTAAAAGCAGTGGAGATAGGAGACGGATGCGCGGTTTCTAAAATGAGAGGTTCTGAGAATAATGATCTTATTAATAAAGACGGTTTTGTAACAAATCATGCAGGAGGAATCCTAGGCGGTATTTCAAATGGCGCTGAAATAAGGGTTACGATTCACTTCAAACCGACACCGTCAATTTTTATACCGCAACAAACCGTAACAACAGACAATAAAGAGACTCTTCTTAAGCTAAAAGGCAGGCATGACCCTTGCATAGCCGCAAGAGGAGCCGTTGTCGCAGGATCAATGGCGGCTATCGTAATAGCAGATGCACTACTAATGGGGATGAGTTCTACCATCTCTAATCTCAAAAAAGTCTGGACAAAATAGCAATGAGCAAAAAGAAACTCCATATCGTCTCACTTGGATGCTCGAAGAATCAAGTCGACACAGAGGTTATGCTAGGTAAGCTGGGCAACTATGAACTGATAGACTCTGCAAATAGCGCGGATGTACTTATAGTAAATACCTGCGGCTTTATAGAAAGCGCAAAAGCCGAAAGTATCCAGACCGTTTTAAATCTAAATAAAGAGCGAAAAAGTGGGTCTACACTGGTAATGGCCGGCTGTTTGTCGGAAAGATACAAAGACGAATTAAAAGCAGAGCTTGTAGAGGTTGATATTTTTACCGGTGTTGGAGACTATGCACAAATAGATAAGCTTATTACAAAAAAGCAGAGCGGTTTTTCAGATTCGGTTTTTTTAAGCGACGGTGAAGACAGAATCGTCATAAATTCCAACTATCACGCATATATCAAATTAGCAGAAGGATGCAACCAAGCTTGTTCATTTTGCGCTATTCCGTCATTCAAAGGAAAATTACATTCCAGAACTGTAATCTCGGTAATAAAAGAAATTGCGGCTCTACGTAAAAAAGGGTTTTACGACTTTTCACTAATCGCACAAGATAGTTCGTCTTTTGGTCGAGATTTGGAGTTAAAAGACGGGCTTATTTCACTTATACATACCATTGACGAAATGAGCGAAGATTTTTATGCTAGAGTACTTTATCTATATCCAAGCACAACTAGCAAAAAATTAATCCAAACAATTGCCGTATCAAAAAAAATCCTAAATTACTACGATATGCCGATTCAACACATATCCGACAAAATGCTAAAACTAATGAAGCGTGGGCTAAGCAAAGATAAAACTATCGAACTCCTTGAAAATATGAGAGCCGTAAAGGACTCTTTTCTAAGAACGGCTGTAATCGTAGGGCATCCAGGCGAAAGCGAAGAAGACTTCAATGAACTTGCAAAATTCATAGAAGAGTTTGACTTTGACATGATGAGTGTATTTGAATATTCTGACGAAGAAGGAACGACGGCTCATAATATAAGCGAAAAAGTTGATAGAAAAACAATCAGAAAAAGAGCTACGATACTCAAAAAAATAATTGACAAAAAACTAGCTAAAAAAGCCAAAAATAAAATCGGAGAAATAATAAGCGCCACAATAGAAGGCGAAAGCGATGAGCATGAGTTCTTGCTAAGAGCAAAAGCTGTTCTTTGGGCGCCGGATATAGACGGTGATATTTTAATAAACGATACAAATGATTTTAAAATAGCATTTGGCAATAGATATAAAATTCAAATTACAGATGCAAAAAAATCAACGCTTATTGCAAAAATAATCGACAAATGCTAAAAAAGCTTCCTATATTTTCTATTTTCGTACTAACCGCTATCGTTCTGCTATCATTTTTTGGTGATTTCATATACACAAATTCACCGTTTATTTTTACAAAAACCGACATACTTTTGTCTCCTAGTTTATCACATCCATTGGGCACAGATAGGCTTGGTCGCGATATGCTCGCCAGGATTATTAACGGCGGACAAATTTCGCTAATCGTCGGATTTTTGAGTGCGCTCATCTCAAGTGGGATTGGTCTTATTATAGGTATCAGTGCCGGCTACCTAAGAGGATGGTTAGATAGAGGAGTGGTTGCATTGGTAGACCTATTCTTGACGGTTCCGACTTTTTTTCTCCTTCTAGCTCTCGTCTCTTATGTGCAAGCAGGAGCCGTCATGCTAATTGTTATAATATCAATCTCATCTTGGATGGGGGTCGCAAGATTGGTACGCAGTGAAGTTTTTGCTATCAACAAAAAACCGTTTGTGAAAATACTCAAAATAGCAAATGTCTCAAATAGTAAAATTATGTTCAAATACTATGCCCCGCTTTTATCCCCTATTTTATTGGTTAACTTTACATTTGGAGTCGGAGGCGCAATACTTGCCGAAAGCTCACTAAGCTTCTTGGGATTGGGTATAAATTCTCCGGATATGAGTTGGGGTTCTATACTTAGCGACGGCAAAGATGTAATGGATATAGCTTGGTGGGTAAGTTTCTTCCCTGGATTAATGATCTTTGCGGTTACATATTCGCTAATAAGTATTGCCAACTTTTTACAAAATAAAATCTCAAAAAAAATAGCGGTATGAGTCTAAAAACAGTTCTTGATAAAGAGTATATCAAAAGAAACCGAGATGGAGAACTATGTGAAAAAACACGCCCCGACCCACTAATCGTAGCCAGGGAATATATGGATGAATACATATCTCTTATTTGTGCTTTGTTTGCCTACGGCAAAGCCTCTCTCATAGTAAAATTCCTACGCTCTCTTGATTTTCAATTACTAGAGCAAGATGAAAAAGAGATAACAAAAGCTTTGCAAAATCACTACTACAGGTTCCAAAACAGAAGTGATATAACTGCTTTTTTTGTGACCTTATCGCACTTGAAAAAAGAAAAAATATCATTAAATGAAATTTTCATCGACGGCTATAAAAAACAACAAAATGTAACAGACGGCATATCTATACTCATAAAAACAATTAAACAAAAAAGTAATTTAAAGACGCAAGGGTATGATTTTCTAATAGGAAATGAAAATATTTCGCCAAACGGTTCACCGTTAAAGCGCTGGATGATGTATCTTAGGTGGATGGTTCGCTCAGACGAACTTGATATGGGGCTTTGGGATGGAATAAGCAAGGCTAACTTAATTCTTCCGCTTGATACGCATACATTTAATGTCTCAAAAAAAATAGGATTACTAGACAAAGGTTCCTATAACCTAGGCTCGGCAATTAAAATTACAAATAAACTACGAGAATTTGACGCCGATGACCCGATAAAGTATGACTTTGCCATATATAGACTAGGACAAGAAAAATTAGCATGAAAGAAGTCCTAAATACACTTTTAGTTTTTTCTTCAATAGCTTTTATACTTGGATGCTCAAATAATGACGTAACTTTTTATCAAGGCTACGTAGAGGGTGAATTTGTCAATATAGCATCCTCTGAAGGCGGTAGACTAGAAAAACTCTTTGTGCAAAGAGGTCAAAACATAAGTACGGGAGACCCTCTTTTTGTGCTTGAATCAGTTACCGAGGATTCTCAACTATCACGCGCTAAAGCTAAACTTGAGCAATCTAAAGCAAATGCACAAAAATCAAACCTAGAGTTCGAAAAAGACAAAAACCTTTTTGCGCAAAATGTCCTCTCAAAGCTGGAGTTTGAACAAATTACGGCAAAAGCAAAGGTTGACCAAAACCAAGTCCTAGCGGATACGGCAACACTTAAGCAGGCTGAATGGAGCTTGTCTCAAAAAGCCTTAAAATCTAGTTCAAACGCTCTTGTATATGATACTTTATACCGTGAAGGCGAGTTTGTACCTTCCGCAAATCCAATTATAAGGCTGTTACCGCCTCAAAATATCAAAATCAGGTTCTTTGTACCTCAAAGTATAGCGACAGAGATTACTCTCAATAGCAAAGTCATCGTAGAAGTCTATGGTGTTAATGAAAAAATCTCTGCTATAGTTAATTACGTCTCGCAAAGTGCAGAGTATACTTCGCCTCTTATATATAGCAATGAAAATGCCCACAAGTTAGTTTTTATGATAGAGGCTAAACCAGATACAAAAAATATTCAAGCGCTACATCCTGGTCAACCCGTAAGAGTCTTAATCAAATGAGTGATACAGACAGTGAATATGCGATAAGTGTCGAAAAATTAAATAAGTATTTCGGAGATAAACACGCAGTCCAAGATCTCTCGCTAAAAGTAAAAAAAGGCGAAATCGTAGGCTTTTTAGGACCAAACGGTAGCGGTAAAACAACGGCTATTAGAATGATGTGCGGGCTTTTGACTCCAGATTCAGGGAGCGGTAGCTGTCTTGGATATGACATTATCCGCCAAAATGAAGAGATAAAAAACAAAGTCGGATATATGACACAAAAATTCTCATATTGGGAAGATTTGACAATACGTGAAAACTTGGATTTTGTCGCTAGACTGTCAAACGAACTGCTAAAATAGCCACCTTATAAATAATAAATCTTAATACCACAGAGACTTCAACTTTAAATTATTTACACTTCCTTTCTATCTTTATGACGAAAGGAGTGTGGTGCTTAAAAAAGGTGAAGCAAGAATGATAAAGAAGATGTTGAAACATGGTTTGAGCAAGAGTGAAGTAGCCCAAAGATGGGCTTTGAAGAGTTTGTATTTCTTCGGCACTATCTGCCGAACCTTAGCCCTGTATGGGCGAAGGCTTATCTTGCGTTAAAAAGAATTTGCCTTTCCGTCATCCACATTGTAGTCAACATTCAGTTCCTCAAAATGCACACCACCACAATGGATTTTGTCTTTTTCGTCGCCTCTGAGTCCACCTTCCATTGTCGTGCCTTTGGTCTCCCTGATGAGATATACTTTGTCGCCATTTTGCTTGACTATCGCCCAGTCTGGATTGTATGTGCCTATCGGAGTGTCCACCTTAAACCAAAATGGCAATTTGACAAACAGCTTCACATCTTCTCTTGCGTTTAGTTTTTCCGCAAAGCCTCTCTCTATGTCGCTGTCAAATTCTATGTGAGTGTATATGCCTTTTTTCTCATTTTCTACTTTTATCAGATTGTCTTCAAAACTCTCAAAGCTTTCTTGGAAGAGGCTCATCTCATAGTAGTCGTCGATTTTCTCATATTGGATTTTTTCTATGAGGATTCTGTTTTTTACATATTTGATGATGGTCGTGATATTTATCAGGAACTCTTCAGGGTTTTTGAAAACATCCTCCAAGCCATTTATGCCCGTGAGTATTCTGGCTATTGTCGTTCTCGTTAGATGAGTCTCTTTTTGCAGATGCGTTATGATGTCTGGCACATACTTACAAGTGCTTTCGATGACTATCGGAGTGCTTATTTTTGCCAGTTTTGTCTCTATACCTTCATCGGTCAGTATGACTTTTACCTTGTCGACTCCTATGCTACCATTTGACGCCAGCAACAGGTGATTGTTGATTTGCTCCGCACATCGTTTGATAAGCTCATCTGTGTCGAAGTCCACCCTATACTTGGTTTTGTGCTTGATTTTTTCCCATAGCTCTTTGAAGTTTTCATCCAGCCTGTAGCCTTTTCTCAATGTCACCGTTATCTTTTTGCGTTTGTTTTTGACTGGTGGAGTGCCTATGATGCCTTCTTCCTCATACTCTTTTTGCAGATTTTTGGCGTATGCCTCGTATCTCTCGTTTGCGATTATCGTCAGGCGATTTATCTCTCTATCGTAGTTTCTCTCGCCGTTTTTATCCACACAGATACGCAGACCCCGTCCTATCTCTTGTCGTTTTTTGATGACCGAGTGTGTCTCATTTAGCGTACATATCTGAAATACATTTGGATTATCCCACCCCTCTCTCAGAGCCGAATGGCTAAAGATAAATCTGAGAGGCTCTTCAAGGCTTAGTAGTCTCTCTTTGTCTTTCATTATGAGATTGTAGGCTTCATCATCCGCTTTTGTGCTACCATTTGTGTCTTTGGCTTCACCTTTGCTACCTCTGGCGAAATATCCGTTGTGGATAGAGTCAATATCCAGCCCTTTTGTCATACTTCCAAATACTGGGTCTCTTTGCAGGGCTTCAAATTCTTCTATAAATGCCTTGCGGATAAATCCATCATCCTCAGCATAGCTCGCCACTCTATCGATAAAAAATAGGCTAAGCACTTTTATGCCCTTTGGAGCTAGTCTTCTCTCTTTTTCAAAATGCTCTTTTATTGTCTCTCTTATCTGGACTCGTTTTATCTCATCTGGATAGCCACCCATCGTCTGATTTGACTCTATCCGTACACTGTTTGTGAAGCTAATGTATTGCTCGGCACTATCTATCGTGTCGACGATAAAGCCCTCATAGCTGCCCAGTCCACCGCTAATAACAAATAAATCATCATGCTTATCTACGGATTTTTCTTTTTTCTCTATCTTCTCACCGTTTGCACTTTTGACATACATTTCTATTTTTGCAGCTGGTGGTTTTGACTTGCTTTCTCTGAATCCATTTAGCTTCAGATATACACCACTATAGTCTTTGTCGGCATAGACGCTTGAGACTTCTATCTGCTTTACCATGCCTTGATTGTAGGCTTCCACCACCCCAAACTTATAGACTAGATTGTACACATTCCTATGTGTCGCAGAATATCTGAGCGTAAATAGCGGGCTTAGGCTTGAGAGCGCCTCTTTTGCCTTTTCGCTCTCCATATTTTGCGGTTCGTCTAGGATGAGTATCGGGTTTGTCGTTTGGATGAATTCTAGCGGTACACCCTGTATGCGGTCGTCGTATCTGCGAATGATGTTTGAGTCTTTGTTGAAGCTGTCTATGTTTATTATCATTATGGATATTTCATTTGACACGGCATAGCTTCTCACATTTGATAGTTTGCCGCCGTCATAGACGAAGTAATTGAACGGCACATTTTCAAAATGCTCTTTGAAGTGCTCTTTGGTCATCTCTATGGTTTTGAGCACACCCTCTCTTTGATCCGGCTACAATATTTGGTACAAACAACCTACAATTTCCCCAAGCTAAAAAAATCAGCAAAGGAAAAGCCAAATGCCAAGAGGCGGTAATCATCTAAAAACATACCCTAAAGATTTCAAACAAT
>Ga0207433_10013201_pt1 | contig 12194 bp, 8 predicted proteins | sample YelNatPaOPGAMG01_FD_187559 | JGI IMG/M metagenome (GOLD analysis project Ga0207433, IMG submission 187559) | Hot spring thermophilic microbial communities from Obsidian Pool, Yellowstone National Park, USA - OP-RAMG-01 (SPAdes) (version 3) | ecosystem: Environmental > Aquatic > Thermal springs >...
TCCTCTACATCTACGCCATCCTCTACTCCGATATCTATCGGACTAAATACGATGAATTCCTCAGGGCGGATTTCCCCGCCATTCCCTTCACGAAAAATAAGGAGAAATTCAAGCAGATGAGGGACCTCGGGGAGAGATTGGCGAAGCTCCATCTCCTAATGGGACCCGAGCTGGATGTGAAGGATATGAGATTGATGGGGGATGACGACAGGGTCAGGGAGGTTCGCTACGATGAGGAGAACGAGAGGGTTTATATAAACGAAAAGAGCTATTTTGAGAAGGTGAAGAAGGAGGTTTGGGAATATGAGATAGGAACATATCAGGTTTGCAGGAAGTGGCTTGAGGATAGGAAGGGGCGGTCGCTTTCCTACAACGATATCTCCACCTATTTCAGAATGGTATCAGCGATAGAGAAGACGATGGAGGTTCAAAAAGAGATAGACCAGCTCTATCCCCAAATTGAGGAAGAGCTCTTGGAATTTGAAGAGGAGGGAGAAGAATGAGGATTTGTGTTTTCAGCAAGCATTTTCAGGCTTTGGATTTCAAGGAATTGGGCAGGACGCTCAAGAAGTTGGGGATTAATGGGGTGGATTTGACGGTTAGGGAAGGCGGACATATAGAGCCTGCGGAGGCGAAGGATAAGCTTCCCGAAGCGGCGGAGGCATTGAAGGAGAACGGCGTTGAAATCACGATGATAACGACCAATATAACGAGCATTGATAGCCCCTATGCGAGCGAGATTCTTGAGACATCGGCTAAGCTCGGCATAAAGTATTTCAAGCTCGGCTATTTCTTCTACAGCGGATTCGGGAATTTGAGGAAAGATATATCTGAGGCGAAGGCGAAGCTCAAGAGCCTTGAGCCTCTATGTCTGCAATTGGGGATAAAGGGCGGTTATCATAATCATTCGGGGAACTTTCTCGGCGCCTCCATTCCTCATATTTTGAAGATGATAGAGGATTGCAATCCGGAGTGGATTGGCGTTTATTACGATATAGGGCACGCGACGATTGAGGGTGGATATGCGGGATGGAAGATGAATTTAGAGGAGGTGGCGGATAGATTGTTTATGGTTGCTGTGAAGGATTTGACTTTTATCCCGAGGGCAGGAGATGATTGGGGTTGGAGGGTTGAGGTTGTGCCATTGGGGGAGGGATTGGTGGATTGGAAGGGATTCATCCGTTGTCTCAAATCTATAGGCTTCAATGGTCCCTTCTCCATTCATAGCGAATACGATTTGCCAGTTGAAGAGGTAATAGAACAAACGAGGAAGGATATCGCCTTTCTCAGAGGGATTTTCGCGAGCATAGAGAAGGATTGAATCTAATAAATTCTGTTAAAAAATTTACAACCTTTCGCAAGGAGGCGAAGAAAAATTTAAAATGATTGGAAAAGCCAAATGCCTGCTTCTCTTGCTCATCCTCATTTCCCCTCTCCTCGCCGATAGCCTTCTTGAACCCTCCTCCTGGAAGCCTATGCCAGAATGGCTCGGCAATCCCGCAAGTGAATTCGCGATCAATAAGCTTGAGGATGGCTCACTGGACTTCTTCGTTCGGGAAGCGGGTAAGGGAATGAAATGGAAGCAAAATGTCTATATAGATATATCCGCCAATCGCTGGCTCATCCTTGATTATCGTTGTCTAAATTACAATCCCCAAGCGAGCGATTACATCCTCTGGCTTGACGATGGCTATCCCGACGGCATTCGCTTCCCTCCCGATGAAATCTTCAAAGCGGATGGGCAATGGCATACCGCTACCATAGACCTCTACGATTTCTGCAGAGGTCCCTACATCTATCAAATCGTCCTCCAAACCCAAGCTAAAACCGAGAACGCCCATCTATACATAAAAAATATCACATTCACGAATAAACCCCCGAAAGGAGAGATTAAATTGAGAGAGGGAAAATCCGAGAAAATACATATAAAACCCGGGCTCTGGATAGCTCATAGGGATTGGCTCGGCAATCCAGCGAAGGATTATGCTGTCAAGGGAAAGGTAGGAACGCTATTCTCTGTTGGTGAGGCGGGAAGGGGGATGAAGTGGTCGTTGAGCCTTCCCCAAACCCTCAAGGGATACAAATGGGTGAGCGTGAGATATAGGGCGAAGAACATCAATCCCATCAACGATTATTTTCTCTATCTGGCTAATGCTCCCGGAGGGAAGGCGCCAGAGGAGCAGTATGCCTTGCTCTTATCCTCCCTTGATGCAGATGGGGAATGGCACACGCTTTCCGCGCAAGTGAAAATAAACGAGATAAACACTTTAGCTGTTCAAGTTCAGGCGGGCTCGGCGCCGGCTGAGGTTGAGGTTGTAGACATCTCCTTCCACACGGAGAAGCCGAGATTATCCCTCAAGGATGTTCTTCCCTATGAGGAAAGAAAGGGAATGGAGAAGGAATTCATTCCCATCAGCCTCCCTGCGGGCGAGGGAGAAGTTGAGGAAATTAAAAACAGGTTTGATTTAGCCGATTGGTTCAAAAGCGATATATGCTCCATCAAAGGGATAGATTTTCAGCTCTTTGGTAAGGAAGCTTTTCCCGTTTCCCGCCAGGAAGGCGAGCTGAGAATTCCCCTAAATTCCCTCTCCAATTGCAAAGAGCTTTATCTCCTTTTAGCCTCCGACTTGCCGAGATGGGAGGAACCGAGCTTCGGCGGAGGGGAGATGAAGAAGATAAAGCAGGTGGAGAGGCTAAAATTGAGGCTGACTTACACCGATGGAGATTGGGATGAGGCTTTCCCCTTCCGAATTGGTAGCGGGAAATATGAAGTGATTAAGGGAATAGATGTCTATTCAATCGCCGTTAAGAAGCCTGTTAAGGAGCTCAGGATAATAAACGGGATGAACAACGCTACATATTTCCTCCTCGCCATCAGCGCCTCCACGAAGCCCGGACCTGCAAGTGCCTCTCTCCTTCTAAAATCCCCGCCTTCAGCGAAAGTGAAGCGATCTCTACCACCTCGTTCTCCATCCTATATTTTAAAAGATAATTACCTTATTTGTGAGATAAGGGAAGGAAGCATCGTCTTGAATTTGGAGAAGGGGTTGAGATGGGAGAGCATCAAAAACAACTGGCTATTCAAAGATATGAAGATTTCCCCCACCCCAATCTTCACCCTCAAAATCGGCGATAAAAAGATAAGCTCGGATGAGTTCAGGATTGTGGAGATTAAAAAGGAGGGGAAGGTTGAGATTAGGGGAGAATATAAGGAAGAGGGAATAGCCCTTGAATATCTTTTGGAAATTGAGAGAGGCAAAGAGGGAGAGATTGGCTTTTCCCTCAGATTCAGGAATTTGGGAGAAAAGACACTCCAGATTTCATACAACTTCCCCATCCTCAAAGAAGTTGATTTGGGCGCCTCCCCAACCGATACCTACTACTTCTATCCCTGCAAGGGAGGAGCGATTAACAATAAGGATTGGAGCTTCCGCTCCTACTATAGCGGTCAATTTCCCCTTCAGACTATGGGGATTTTCTCCTATGGGAATGGCGGTGGAACTTATATCAGGACGGAGGATTTATCGGCGATTCCGAGATGGTTCATCTTGGGGAAGAAGGGTTCAAAGGCGGATATGGAGATTGAATATCTTCAAAGCGATTTATCACCCGGGGAAAGCCTTGCCCTCCCCAAAACGATAATCGGCTTCAATAAGGGAGATTGGAAGAGCCAGTTGAACGCTTATCTCGAATGGAAGGAGAGCTGGTATAAGCCGGCGGTTCCTCGCAAGCAATGGTTCAGGGAGGTTTTCAATTTCCGCCAGCAATTCCTCTTCTTTGAGATTCCAACTAAGAGCCCCATTTACGACCCCGAGAGAAAGGTCTTCCAAATGGAAAAAGCGATTAGGGAGGATGAGGAGCTGTTCGGCGGGATTGATTATCTCCACATATTTGATTGGGCTTGGACTCCGGAATTCGGGCGGGTTGGCGATTACGACCATTGGGAGGGATTGGGCGGCGTGGAGAACTTCAGAAAAGCGATAGAAGAGGTTCATAAAATAGGGATACCAGTTGGGCTGTATATTGAGGGATATCTCGTTGACCCCCAATCAAATTTGGGGAATACGAAGGGAAAGGAATGGCAGATTTTGGACGAGAAGGGAAATCCTATGCCCTTCTTCGCTCCCAGCTACAATATGTGTCCCTGCCTTCCCGCCTGGCGGGAGTATCTCGCTCAAACCTATGCGAGGGTTAAAAGGGAAACGGGGGCTAAGGGGTATTATATAGACGAGTTCGGATTCGCTATGGAGGCGAGGCATTGCTGGAACAAATCCCACAATCATCCCATCCCCTGCTCCCCCCTTAGAGGGGAATTGCTCACCACTAAGGCGGTGAGGGAGGCTTTGGGAGACGATGTGGTTCTCTACACGGAGGAAAGTCCAATTGATGTTACGAGCCAATATCAGGATGGCAGCTTCACATATGCAATCTCATCCATAAGCGATGAGCTTTCGCCTCATCATCTCAATCTCTATCGTTTCGTCTTTCCCGATTTCAAGACATTTGAGATAATCATCTGCGACCAACCCTTGGGCTCAAATGTGGAGGCAGTGAAGAGGATTCTGTTCAATGGAGAGGGGATATGGCTTGAGGGGATGAAGGAGTGGTTCAGCGAGGAGGTGAGGGAATATATAAAGAAGTATCATAGAATTGTGAAGGAGAATGCTGATTGCTTCACTACCCATTATCCCGAGCCCCTTGTTCCCACCCTTGTAGAGGGAGTGTATGCGAATAAGTTTCCCCAAAGAAAGGATGGGAAGGGGAAGGTGATATGGACGATTTACAACACCAATCCCTTCACAGTTGAGGGCGAGATAATGGTTGTGGAATACGAGGAGAATGCTCGCTTCTGGGATGTGGGAGAGGGAAAGGAGATAAAGCCAGTGATAAAGAGAGGCAAAGCCTATCTCCATCTCAAACTCCCTCCCAAGGAGGTCATAGTGATTAAGAAAGAGGTTGAGAAAAAATAGAGAATGAATTAAGGAGGCGATTGCGGATGTTGGGATTTTTATCATCTTATTATCGTTCCTTTCTCGTATCTCTCGCTTTTCTTTTCGCTATTTCCTTGGGCTCAAATGGGGACTGTCAAACGCTTAATGGAGAGAAAATCCATTTTATCTATCATATGTATGGTCCCTTCCTCTATAAATCTGCTGATGGCGAGACAAAGGTTAATGAGGAGACTCTATCGAAAATCTGGAACGCTTTGAAAACCGATAGCAAATCGGTTGATTCCGCTCTCCTCTTGGAAGTCTACGAGATGAAGGATTTTGAGAAGGTCTGGCCACCCTCTAAACTCGCCCAATACTCCCCTGAACAAACCGCTATGACGAAGGGCAAGGAGAATATCTTGCATCTCATAGATGTCTTTAAGAAGCATCAAATCCCCTTCTGGCTCGCTGTCTACCCTCCAATGGGACCAGCCATCAATCCCGATACGCTTGAGGCTGTTTATAAATCTGCTGGGCAGCTCTGCAGGGGAATAGTGTTCGGCGAATCCTACGATGCCGGCACCCTCATCAACCCCCTTTGCTGGTCCACTGCCCTCCAATACATCAAGATAACCCAGAAATACAACAAAAAGTTGATGTGGTTTGAGCACGCTCACGACGGTCCTATCACCTCTTGGCCTTGGCACTATGCCTACGGCAAGGGTTGGTGGGGGATTTTGCTCTACAACGACCTCTTCAAGATTTTCTTCAATGGGGATACAAAGGGAACAATCGTCCCCGGCACGGAATCAAATGACCCGCGAGGCGAGATATACGATTTGATGGCTGTCCTCGGTATATGGAACAGCGGATTGGCAAATGAATGGGGAGCAAGCATACAGAATTGGTTCTGGCACGATTCAGCGAAGATGTGTAAGGAAATAAATAAGCCTTGGTCTCAACAACTTTTGAAGGAGATGGGACTAAAGGGCGATGAAAGTATGGGAGAGCTATTGAGGGCTATGCCGCCAAGCTTGGTATTGAGATTCATCCTCACGAATGTGAGCCTGGGAGCGAAATACTTTGAGTTCGAGGGCGCCGAGATATTGATTGATTTTCAGGGAGAGGAGATAAAACCATCCCGCCAATTCAATGAGGCGATAAAGCCTTTCATAGAGATGGTGGATAAAGGGATTATAAACATCCCTCGCAGGGAGGAACTCCTATCCCTCTCTCCTGTCGCTTTTAGGCTGACGGATAAAGACTCTTGGTTCATTAACGAAGAGGGAATGTTTATGGGCAGGTGGGAGAGGGGAGATATCTTCACTTATCGCGTGGATGATGAGGGAAAATTCTCAGATGAATATTTCTTCAAGTTCGCCTATGATCCCAGCCATCCCCTTTGGTATATCCCCTCCACTCCCTACGGAATAGTGCCCTTCCTTCCCAAGGATGTTCCAACCTCAACCCTTTCTCGCTTCCCCTATCTTTTCACAACCAATCTATACGAATTATGGGAAGGGAAAGGAACCGATAAGAAAGTTTCCTCAAAAGTCCTCAAGGAACGATTGAATGAGGGAAGGAAACATCTCTTTTTCCAAACTGACAGATTTTTCCTCAGCGCATTTAAGAGAAATGGCAAATATTACTGCTATGTGATAGACCCTGATGAAGTTAAGAGGGAGGACAAAGTGGCGAGAGTCGTTATAAACAAGCCTTTAGGAAGGATAAGGGTTGTTGATTTATTGGATGGGAAGGAAATAAAGAGAGGGGAGTTGAGGGAATTTGATGTTTATCTGCCCGCTGAGAAGGGATTTGCAATCCTAATGATTGAGCCGGTTTAAATATGAAAAGAAGATTTATATTAAAATGGAAGGAGGTAGTGGAGGCTATGAAAAGGGGTTTGGCTTTTATCTCCCTTTTGTTATTTGCCTTGTCCATCCTTTGGGCGGGGGGAAAAGACTTTCTTCTAAATGGAAATTTTGAAGGGAAGGAGCTTTCGGGCTGGTCGCTCGCTTTTTATCCAAGAGGAGAGAAGGATATCAATAATTGCATATATTTATCAAATAAAAGGGCTAAAGAGGGCAGGCAATCTATGGAGATAAACACCAATCCCGTTCTGGGGGAGGAAGTCACTTTGGTGTTCAATGGGGCTGTATCGAACGAACTCATCAATCACAAGGGGGAAAGGGTCATTTTGTCTGGCTGGGTTTATATTGAGAAGGGAACGGCTATGCGTCCCATACATATGCGGCTACGAACTTTCGGCATAGATGAGAAGGGCAATAGCGCATTTCTTGGGGATGTGTTGGACATAACCATCTTAGGAAAAGCAGGCGAGTGGGTGAAGTTCCAAGCGATTGGCTCAATTCCCGAGAAAAACATCACTGGTATGGATTTGCATTGTTCCATTTCTCCTGATATCGTTCCCACCATTCAATTCTTTGATGAATTACATTTGGACATCTTCAATCCTCCATTGGAGTTCCGCCTCTTAAAAGATGCTCTTTGGCAGGATGAAAATGTAATCCCCGTTGAGACCTATGTGAATTTAGGGGAAAAAGAAGGATTATCTTTAAGATTCACCTTGCTTGATGGTAATGGAAAACCCATCTTCCGCTGGCAGAAGCCAGCGAAAACATCAATCTATGGCTTAAAGTTGAATTCAAAATTGTTGGAGGGTAACTATTTTATCTCCGCCGAGCTATTTGACGCAAAAGGCAAGCTTTTGGAGCAATCCAAAGCACAAATTGAGATATTGAAGAGCCCATGGGAAGGGGCGAAAAAGAGGAATGCTAAACCCAGGGAAGATTCCTCAAGCGCTGTTGTTCCGCCGGCTTTCCAAGCCATAGGCGCAGTGGCACCCAAAAGCGTTCCCGAGGATATTCCCTCCCAACCCGAGATGCTCAGCCCCGACATTGACATCTCTCAATGGCAAAATAAGGGATATGTTGTTTTCTCCCGTCATTATCTTGAGAGTTTTTCCCTATTGGCAAGACCCCGTCCCGGAGAGCTCATAAACTCAATCCGCATATTCGCCTCTCCTGGGGAATATGAACCCGCTACATTCTCCATCTGGGCGCTCAAACCTGTTAAAGCTTTGCGGATAATCGCGAGCGATTTGGAGGGAGAGAAGGCGAGCATACCCTCGGAAAACATAGATATTCGGGTCGTTCGCATTCCCCGGCGATTGCCTATTTTTCTTGAAAAGACGAATCAAATAGATATATATGAAGGACAGACCCGCACTTTCTATCTCAATATATACATTCCCCCAAATACTCCTCGCGGTTTCTACTACGGGGGAATAAAAATTCTTCCTGCCTCAGGCGAACCAACGAGTATAGAACTTCTTCTAAGGGTTCTACCGATAAGTCTTCCCAAACCCCGAAAGGGCTATGGTTTCTGGTGGTCATTGGATTCCCGCTGGAATGGCTACTATTCAAAGGAACTTTCCTCCGTTTTGGAACAAATAAGAAAGCAATTCATTCTGCTCAGGGAATACGGCTGTAATATGGTTTCCATCTATAATATGCCAAAGATGAGCAAGGTGGAAAGAGGAATCTCTTATGATTTTCAAAAGGACCACTGGGGGCATACCCTTTATTCCCTTGATGACTTGTTTAGAATAGGGCGAGAAACTCGCCTTGTCTCCCCAAAGGTTCCCATCCAATATCCGGGAGCGGAGGCACTCCATTCATTCTGGATTTCCCGTGAGTTCGGTTTGGAGCTTTCCTCTGAGGCTTTTAGTGAGTTTTATCACAATGCCTGTAAAGAGGTAGACAGATGGGCGAGGAAGCAGGGTTTTCTCCTTGCCTTTGCTTGTGTTGATGAAATAGGGAATAGCCCCGAGAGGCGTGAGGAAGCCCTGAGGTTTTATCGTCTCGCTAAAGAAGCGGGCGTTCTCACATCCGTCACAGACAATTCAATGCATATGGGAGTCCATCTTATGGGTCAACCTCGCTTTGATGAAATCATTGATATGAGGGTATACAATTTCATAACTCCCGAGATGATAGAAAACACGAGAAAATCCCGGGACCGCTTGTGGCTTTATAATCTCGGTTCGGCTGGCTGGTATGCGAAGCTTGATAGGTTCGTTTTCGGATTCTTCACTGAACGATGTGGAGCAGAGGGGTATTCGCAATGGGCATTTCAATGGCCAGCTGGCGGTGCCGACCCCTATGAGTCTGCAATAAAAGGGGAGCATACGGGCTGGCATTACGCCTTGCCTGCCCCTGATGGTCCCATCCCTACGCTCGCCCTTGAGGGCGTCCGAGAGGGAATAGATGACGCACGATATTTAAGCCTTCTGCCAGAGAAGGAAAGGAACCTTTTCCTGCGGGATATTCAGCCTTTCAGCGTTATGATAGGGGATTATCTGGAAAAGCATAGTGGTTATTTCCTTGAAGCCCTTCGCTGGAAGATAGCAAGGAAGATATTGGAAAGACAGTTCAAGGGAAAGTGAAGCTATTTTCCCCTTCCCCTAAAAAGAGATTATAACACCCGCCAATGTCCGGCTCGCATTTATAGGTATAGGTTTTTAGGAGCTAATCGCAATCAATCAATTAAATCAATCACGATATATTTCTTTCTCAAAATCAAATCTAACGAAAATTTGGATTTTAAATTGCCATTTTATATTCGCTCCCTCTTCTTTCTTTGTTGTCTGAAACCCTTGCCCATACCGGCGTCTATGGGTATAGGTTTTTAAATAATATGATACCTCTTTTTCTCCCCCTCAATTAGAAAAGACTTCACTTTTATTCCCAATCGCTATTTCTACTCTTTATCTCATCTCCGTTTCCCAAAACTATACCCATACCAGCAATGACGAAGTATAGGGGAAAAGAGATTGCCACGGCTTTCCTAACGGAGAGTCCTCACAATGACATATTCTCTCTGTGTCATTGCGAGGAGCGAAGCGACGAAGAAATCTACGCTTTTGTCATTGCGAGCCTGAACGCTTTAGCGTTCAGGCGTGGCAATCTCGTATTTTGTGAAGGGACTGTGATACATTTCGTTAAAGAGAGATTGCCACGGCTTCCTTTCAGGAAGCCTCGCAATGACAGAGGGGTTGAGATTGCCACGGCTTCCCTTTGGGAAGCCTCGCAATCACAGAAAAGCATAGGGATTGCCACGCCGCGGGCTCGCGATGACAAACAAGGAAAAATTTTTTTAATAAGTCCAATATCTTTTTGAAATTGCTCATTCGGGATGCAGAAAGATTTTTATCAATGGTGGATTGAATTTCAGGTGAGCTTGCAATTCTTCCAAATCCATCTTCTTTTTGCCTTTTACTTCCTTTCGGGTTAAAATATAAAAGGAAATTTATTAAAGGAGGATAGGAAATATGCCCAGACGCTGTTATGTATGTGGAAAAGGACCTATTTTCGGCTCGTCTATCAGCCACTCCCATAGAGTGATTAAGAGAAAGTTCCTGCCCAATCTACAAAAGATGAGAATCCTGACCGAAGAGGGAGCCAAGAGGGTTTATGTTTGCTCTAAATGCCTCAAGGCAGGAAAGGTCCAAAAGGCTGTTTAACCCCTCTTTCCCTCTTTGACCCTCTCTTTTAAACGACAGAAAGAGCAGATTTCACCCGTCGTTGGCTGACCGCAGAGGGCGCATTCCCTCAACTCCACATTCGCCCTCCTTTCCCATCTCTCCCTTTTTTCCAAAAACCCTTCATAAAATCTCCTCTTTATCCCGGGATTCTCATCCTCTATTTTGTTCAAGAATTCCTTCAATTTCAGAAGTGTAGCCCCTTTTGAAAGGGGACAGCGTTCCTCCACGGGCTTTATCCCTACAGCTTGGGTGTAATTCGCCACATCCCTCTCATAGGTTAAGCAAAGGGGCTTTATCTTCTTCGTGAAGCGTGGATGGGAGCGAGGAAGGATGGGCGATTGACGGGCAAGAGAATCAAAATCCCAGCGAATAATGTTCCAGAAGATGACATTTACCCCGTCGTCAAGATTATGACCAGTTGCCATTGTCTCAACGCCGAAGCGTAGGGGAATGGAGTTCATCAAATACCTCCTAACCATCCCGCAAACCGAGCAGGGTTCCCTTCCCGTCTTTCTCCTTGCTTCCTCAATCGTTATACCGAGTTCATCTCTTACATCAACGATATGTAAAGGAATGCCTCGCTCCTCACAAAATCTCTCGCACGCTTCCCTGCTCGGCTCGCTATAGCCCTTTATACCTAAATCTATGAAAAAACCTTGAACATCGTAGCCTAATCTCCAGAGGATATCAAGAAGGGACAAGCTATCCTTTCCTCCGGAAACAGCCACGAATAGCCTTTCCCCATTTTCCAAAAGGGAAAATCTCTCAATCGTTTCCTTTACATTTTCTATAACTCTCTCTTTAACCATTTCCCTTTTTCAGCTCTTCCAAAAGGTTTTTATGTAAAGGACAAAGCTCGTAGGGACTTTCCAATTGGGCGTAAATCAGTTCATCCTGCCAGTGGGCATTAGATAGACAACACCCCTTATCCTTACAGAAAGGATTTCCCGTAGCGTGATAGAATAGGGCCTGAAGGGCGTAGCCTCGGAGAACGAGGGGCAAGCGTGGGTCATCGTGTCGTAAGGAGTAATCCCTCTCTATCGCTTGGTATAGCTCCTCGTTCCCGAGGCGGTGGGAGAGATAAAACTTTCTCGGCTTAGCTGGTCCTTCCACCAGTCCGGAAGTAGAGATTATGCAGGGATAGCCGAGAAGAATGGCTCTGATGTGATGTATTCCACCTTCTTCGGTTGATAGCAGACGAGAGGTTATGAGGATATGAAGCTGAGAAATGGAATGGGAGGGAAGGAGGGAGCGGATATAACGCATAAATTCCCACCCATCATATATAACGCCTTTGGGAGGCGAGCGCCTCTCCAATCCTCTCTTCTCTACCTCTATTTCAAGGGGAAGTGGCTTTCTCCTTTCACCGTGGGGACCTCTGATTCGGAGGGAGGCAAGGACAAACGGTGCCCTCTCATCATAAACAATATAGCCACTCCTCACAATAGTTCCGTAGCCTAACTTATCATCAAGATAAGAATGAATGGCATCTATATATTCCTCAGGCACTCCTTCCCCGTAGAGGATTATCTCTTTTGGTAACTTACCCATTCAGCTTTTGAGGATTTTGAGCGCTATCTCTGCCCCTTTCTTTCCGGAGAGAAGCATAGCCCCAAAGGTTGGTCCCATCCTCGGCAGGCTGAAGGTGGTGGATACAGCCATACCCACTACTATCAAGCCGGGATAGACCTCACCAG
>Ga0207433_10013213_pt1 | contig 12187 bp, 11 predicted proteins | sample YelNatPaOPGAMG01_FD_187559 | JGI IMG/M metagenome (GOLD analysis project Ga0207433, IMG submission 187559) | Hot spring thermophilic microbial communities from Obsidian Pool, Yellowstone National Park, USA - OP-RAMG-01 (SPAdes) (version 3) | ecosystem: Environmental > Aquatic > Thermal springs...
TCAGGAAATGGTTGAAAGAACTCATCAGTTTGGCGTACCGGTTATCGTCATAAACGGCGAGATTGTAATAGGCTTTGATAGACCAAAGATTGATAAGCTTCTGGGGCTTTAATTTTTCAATTTGGCAGTTTTCAGGGAATTTTACCCCACCAGTTTTGTTAACTGGCGGGTGGGGGCGAGAATAGACAATGAATTGATTCTCAAAAATTAAAAGATTGAAAATTTTAAAATGTACAAAATAAAACCACTTCCGTTCAAAAAAGAACTTGACGGTATTTCCCAAAAGACCAACGAGACACATCACGGCAAGCTTTACTCCGGCTATGTTAATAAAGCAAATGAGATAAGCGATGAGCTAGTTAAGCTGAGAGAGGAAATAATTACTGATGAAACACCAGGAGGCCTACCTGCCACCAAGGCAGGTAATCCAACTTATAGCAAACTCAGAGCATTGAAGCTAGGAGAGACTTTTGCCGTAAACGGTATTTATTTACACGAATTATTTTTTGATTTGTTGGGCGGAGATGGTGATTATAAAAAAGCGCCCGAGCTATCGGCGGCAATATCAAAAAAGTGGGGTTCGGTTGGGAATTTTATCAAATATTTTAGCGAATGCGCGATGGCCGCGCGAGGATGGGCGATTCTTGCCTGGGACTTGCATGAGAAAGAATTAAAGCAATATAACGGCGATGCCCATGATCATGCCGTCTGGGGCTGTATTCCGGTTTTAGCCTGCGATGTTTATGAGCATGCTTATTTTATAGACTATGGTTCTGATCGCAAGGCTTACTTAGCCGCTTTTTTTAGAAATCTCAATTGGGAAACAGCAGAAAATATTTTCAAAAAAGTTCGCGCCTTTTCTCTTTTTTAGATTTAAGGAGTAAATTAAATTCTCTAAATTATTGCCAAGAAGCCAACCAAAGACGAGCGTGGTAGGCTTTTTCGCTTAGAGACAAACCGTAGGTTAGGGGGGAGAAGAAGATGAAAGACAAAATTGAGATTACGAGCAAAATGCTAAAAATCCTTTGTTTGTTTTGAGTTTTGTCGATTAGATAAACTAGGGCAATAATTGCAAAGACTAGACTAACCATATAATGGTAAAGAAACATTGCCCGTTTAATGGCGGCGAAAGGAAGAAGATTTAATAAATAAGCTCCGCCGAGGAAGAGGGGCAGGGATTCAGTGGTGTATTTTTTAATTTTAATTTTCAATGGGGGGATTTTAGATGCTACAAAGCCAACCGCAAATTGGATTAACTTGATGAGCAGATAAAACATTGCTATCGTTGATGTCCACCAGATAGCCGGATTACCCAGGAAGTAAATTCGGGAGGCGTTGGGTGCGTTGTTTTTGTACCAGTAGTAGATTGGTCTAATCATTAATGGCCAGCTATACCATTTGCTTGAGTAGGGATGGCCGGCGGTTAAATTGGCGTTGGCTCTATACATTTCAATATTTAACTCTTCGAATTTTTCTAAAAGATTAAGTTGTTTGACTTCGGGGCTGTTCTGATAGACATTGCCGAGGAGAGTTTTTTGAAAAGCGGGGCTCATAAAGGCGTCCCCGGGACCGGATTTGGTAAGAAGCTTTAGGTGAATAGCAAAGATGGAAAAATAAATAACAAGAGGGAGAATTATCAAGGTTAAGAGGTTTTTCACCAAAAGTTGCCCGTTTTTCTCTCTAATAAATCGTATTGCTTCCAAAATAATGATGAGAGCCAAGAAAGTGGCGCCTGTCCATTTAACAGAGAGCGATAAGGCTCCAAAGATACCTGCCAACATCAGATAGAAGATTCCTCTCGAGTTTTTTATTGCTGCCGCTTTTCTTTCGCGGTAAATGAAATAAAAGAGCAAAGCCAAAAAGCCAAAAAGTAGGAGAAACGAGTCAAGCAAGATAAACCTTGATTGAACCAAAAGAGCATTTTCAAAGACAGTCAATATTGCCGCTGAAAACGCCGCCAATCGAGAAAATTTTAACTTTAAGGCGAGGAGAAAAATAACAAGAGGCAACAAGGCGCCGGCTAGTGTTGGCAAAAATCTTAACCAAAGGTAAGTGCTGTCTGGGAATTTTTGACCTATCTCGGCGAAGCTAAAACCGGGTTTAAAACCGGCGAGATAGCCCATGCCTGAAATTAGCAGCTTCCCCAGCGGGGGATGAATGTCAAAGAAGTATTCGTGGGTAAAATAACCGGAAATAAATTTACCGAAATGAACCTCGTCAAAAACTGTCTCGTTGGGATAGCCGTAAAACAAAAAATGTGTTAGCAAACTTGAAAACAAAATTATAGCGATATATAACGTTATGCGGCTTTTCATTTTACTAGAGTAACCCTGCTCGTTAGAGAGATTAACACAGGGAGGGACCACTTAAAATTTGATACAAAACGTTAGAGAAAACATTCTCTAACGGGGCCCGCCAGGGTCCTTTAGACTCGCGACTTCGTCGCGAGCGAGACCTCTAACGGGATCCATATTTCAAGAATACCTTAAAAAGGAGGAAAAAGCTATGATTTACCCCAATTGCGGAGTGGATATTGAAAAATTCAAGCAAGAAAAGAACTTTGTAAAGTTTTGAGCTTTGATGCCAAACGCCGGTTGCCGAAAGGCAGTTTTTTATTGCATGACGCCACGATCGTGGCGTCATGCAATATTTGTCGTTGGCTATTTTACCTTTTCAATGCTATAATTTAGTTTATGTTTGATTTGATAATAATTGGAGGTTCTGCCGCGGCGACAACCGCCGGTATTTATGCCGCTCGTCGCGGTTTGAATTTTAAAATTGTAACCAAGGATTTTGGCGGGGAAGTAGCAACTTCCGGCGAAATCGGCAACTGGCCCGGCGCAATCCAGACGGATGGCATTACTTTAGCCCAACAATTTAAAAATCACCTTGCTTCTTATGGGGTAAAGCCGGAGGAGGGGATTGAAGTGGGAAAAATCGTTAAGCAGCCTAACGGCACTTTTTGTATTATTGCTAAACGGGATGGGGTGACAATGGCAGGCGATAAGATTAAATCATTGGCCGAGGAAAATGCGCCAAGGTGCGACTACGAAGCTAAAGCAGTCATCGTTGCCACTGGTGTTCGTCCCCGCGAGCTTAATATTCCCGGCGAGAAGGAATTCCGCAACAAAGGCGTAACCTATTGCACGACATGCGATGGTCCCTTGTTTGGAGGAAAGACTGTGGCCGTTATTGGAGGAGGAAATTCTGCTCTTGAGGCGGCTTTGATGCTTGCCGATATTGCTAAAAAGGTTTATGTATTAAATATACTCTCCAATTTCACCGGTGATGCAATTTTGGTAGAGAATTTAAGAACTAAGAAGAATGTGGAGATAATTCATAACGCTGACACTCGAGAGATTTTTGGCAAAGAGTTTGTGATTGGTTTAAAATATAAAGACAATTCGCCAAACGGCGGTGGGGAAGAGCATAAACTGGAAGTTGAAGGAGTTTTTGTTCATATTGGAGTACTGCCTAATTCCGCTCTTGTTCCGCCTGAAACAGAAAGGAACGCTCTGGGAGAGATTATTGTGAATAAAAACTGCGAAACCAATATCCCTGGTTTATATGCCGCCGGCGATGTAACCGATATTCCGTTTAAGCAGATAGTTATCGCCGCTGGTCAAGGAGCAATTGCTGCTTTAAGTGCTGTTAATTATCTAAATAAATTCAAATGAAGAAGATTTTTAAGGTGTTATTAGCTTTGCTTTTGATCTATATTGGGATAGTGTTTGTATTTTGGTTTACAGGCATTTGCCCTAAATATATAAATTTAATGCCAGGCATAGCGGGTTATCCCAGCAATGAGAAAATATGGGTAAAGGTCTTGTCTGGCTTGAAACTTTGCCCTTTTTCCGAAAAAGTTTATTAGGACGATTTTATTGGGACTAATCAAGAATGCTGTTGGTCGTTTAATTAAATATTTGCAATTTTCAATTTGATTGTTTAAAAATTGTAGATTTATTGAAAAATTTTAAATTGAAAATTGAAAATTAAGATTTATGTTATATCTTGGCGCAGATCACAGAGGATTTGAACTAAAAGAGAAAATAAAAAAGTTTTTAGAAGAACTTGCCCATGACTATGAAGACATGGGTGCTTTCGAGTATAATAAAGATGATGACTATGTTGACTTTGCCGTCAAGGTAGCTGAGAAAGTTGCTCAAGATCCGGCGGAAAACAAAGGGGTGCTGTTTTGCCGAAGCGGGGCGGGAATGGATTTTACGGCTAATAAATTCAAGGGAGTGCGCGCTTTTATAGGATTTAATGCGGAGCAAGCAAGATTGGCACGCAATGATGATGATGTGAACATTTTAGTCATAGCCAGCGATTTTGTCAGTGAAAAAGAAGCAAAAGATATTGTGGAAATGTTTTTAGACACACCTTTCCAGGGTCAAGAAAGGTTTATCAGAAGAATTAATAAGATAAAAGAGTTAGAAAAATAATATGGCAAAAATTTTTTTAACTAGGCCAATTCCTGAAGCGGGGATTAAAATGCTCCGTGATAAAGGTTACGAGATTTTAATTAATGAAGCGGCAAGAGATAGAGCCGCGACTTTGGAGGAACTAAAAGCTGGCGCTAAAAACGCTGATGCTATACTTTCGGTTTTAACTGATAAAATTACGGCGGAGGTAATGGATGCCGGTTTGCCAACTTTGAAAATTATTGCTAACTTTGCCGTTGGTTTTGATAATATCGACTTGGAGGCAGCTAAACAGAGAAATATTATGGTGACTAATACACCGGGCGTTCTTACAGAAACTGTTGCCGAACATACTTTTGCTTTGATAATGGCAATTGCCAGAAGAATTACCGAGGCCGATAGATTTGCTCGAGCTGGAAAATTTACGGCTTGGGGACCAGAGCTATTATTAGGCACAGATTTGTCAGGCAAAACGCTTGGTATAGTTGGTTTGGGGCGGATTGGTTCTCGAGTTGCTTATCATGCCGTGAAAGGTTTTGATATGAAGGTTTTGTATTATGATGTTCAGCGAAATTTGGATTTTGAAAAGGAATTTGGAGCTACTTATGTATCAAGCGTAGATGAATTATTGCCTCGTTGCGATTTTGTTTCTATTCACGTGCCATTGTTTGAGTCAACCCGTCACTTAATAAATGAGGAGCGGTTAAAGAAAATGAAACCAACTGCTTATCTTATTAATACATCTCGAGGGCCGGTGGTGGACGAAAAAGCGCTTGCTGCTGCTTTGAAAGACGGCTTGATTAAAGGAGCGGCTTTGGATGTGTTTGAGTTTGAACCGGAGATTACTCCCGAATTGAAAGAGCTTGATAATGTTATTCTTACTCCCCACATTGCTTCGGCTACCATAGAAACCCGTTCCAAAATGGCTGAACTCGCGGCAACTAATATAATAGAAGCTCTGGAAGGCAGAACCCCGCCTAACCTTGTGAAATAAAAAATCAAAAATGAAAAATCAAAATGACATTTTAAAAATCAAAAATTAATTTGATTTTTGCATTTTGATTTGTCATTTTGCATTTTGATTTTTGATATTTGATATTTGGTAGAGATAATACCATCGATATTAGTTAAAACACGAGAGGAATTAATTGAGAAAATATTGGCGGTTGAGCCGCATGTTGATAGCGTTCATCTTGATATCGCCGATGGTATTTTTGTCCCTAATGTTACAATTCTGGGATTTGAAGAAATAGGAATAGTTGAGACAAGTCTGGCAATTGGTGTTCATTTAATGGTTTCAAAACCCGAAAATCACATTGTTCGCTGGCTTAAAACGCCGGCTGATAGATTTGTTTTTCACATAGAAGCTACTCAAAGACCAAGGGAAATTATTGATGCTGTAAGAGAGACCGATAAGTTAGTAGGAATAGCTCTTAATCCCCAAACGCCAATCAGCCGCCTAGAACCCCTAGTTGATTATATTGATTTTGTCCATTTTATGACAGTTGAACCTGGTTTTTATGGCGGTAAGTTTATAGAATCAGTCTTAGATAAAATCTCAGAGTTCCATTATTTCTATCCAGATAAACCAATCCAGGTTGACGGAGGGGTTAATTTAGAAACCGCTCCCAAGTTGATTAAATCTGGAGCAAGCAAGCTAGTTGTAGGAAGTTATATTTGGAAAAGCAAAGACGTGAAAAAAGCAATTGAGGAGCTGAAAAAAGAGATTAAAAGCCTAGAGTCTTGAAGAAGCCCCAATTACTAATTACTAATTACTAATTACTAGTTACTAATTACTAGTTACTAGTTACCAGTTACTAATTACTAATGAAATCCCAATGACCAATGACCAATAAAAATTCCAATTCCAAAATCACAAATTCCAAACAATACCTAATGACCCAAATCCCAAATCCAAAACTGTTTTGAACATTGGAATTTGTAATTTGTAATTTGTTTGGAATTTGGGATTTGTTATTTGTAATTTGTTTGTGATTTGTTATTTGTTATTTGTGATTTGTTTATCTCATTAGAAATCACAACCGTTTATTCCTGCCTTATTATATGTTAATACTTATTTCCAATTAATGATTGCCCTAGACTGTTTCTTGATGTTTTATTTCTAACGGGGTGTTTATTATTTAATTATGTACGACATAATTACAATTGGTTCCGCTACCCGTGATGTTTTTTTAGAGATTGGAAGTTCTGAATTAAGAAGGCACAGCGATTCTCCGAGTGGAGTAGAAGTTTGTTTTCCTTTTGCTTCAAAAATAGAGGTGAAAAAGATTTTATTTACCACTGGCGGTGGTGGAACGAATGCGGCAGTTACCTTTGGCAGGCAGGGCTTAAAAGTTGCTTGTGTGGGGGTGATTGGCGATGATTTTGCCGGTCGTGAAATTTTGGAAGAGTTAAAAAGAGAAGGAGTGGATGCCAAATATATGCATAAACATAATGAAGGGCATACTGCTTATTCTATTATCCTTGTTCATAGTTCCGGCGAGAGAACAATTTTAAGCTACAAAGGCGAAGGTCAGCATTTTAATGTTAAGCATGTTCCATTGAGCGATTTTAAGTCAGAGTGGTTTTATGTTGATTCTTTGGGAGGGCATTATGATTTATTGGAAGCTTTGGTAAATTATGCTGTCGAAAAAGGCATAAAAATTGCTTTTAACCCCGGAGGCAAAGAATTGGCCCATGGCTTAGACAAATTAGAGCCGCTTTTAGGAAAAATTGATGTTTTCGCGGCAAACAAAGAAGAAGCGGGAGAACTAGTCGGGATTAACCCAAAGGATCAGGATGATATATTGAGGAAATTGAGGGGTGTTTGTAAGGGAGTAATAATTTTAACCGATGCCCATAATGGCGTGAAGGTTCTCGATGGTTCTACTTTGTATTCTGCGGGGGTTCCCGACTCTCCCGTTGTTGAACGCACCGGCGCCGGCGACGCTTTTAATTCTGGATTTGTTTGTGAATATATTAGGAGTGGCGATATAAAAAAGGCGATTCAATTTGCTACGGCGAACGCTTCATCAGTAGTAACGAAATGGGGAGCAAAGGCAGGTATATTATATAAAGGTGATTGGGGCCCCTGGGAGTTGGTAAGCGTTAATCAAGAGGCAATTTAAAACCCCTTCTGTGCTTTCTGTTTTTTCTGCGTTTCTACGGTTCCACGTGGGGCCCTGGCCGCTGGTTGAGGTTTTTTGAAAAAACTTTTTAAATTAAAAGTTTGATTAAAAATAAGTTGATATTGTCCAGAGAACTGGCATAGGGGAGATTTTGGAAATAAAAATGCTGGGGTTAACGTACCCAGCTGCGGTATAAACCCGCTTTACGGCCGCCTTAATCCCCCGAGTGTTTAAACGAAAACGATTAAAACCCTGATTTTAAGCCATTTTTTCGAACATTTTTGCATTTTGATTTGTCGTTTTACATTTTGTTTTTGATTTTTACATTTCTTATCTATGATTGAGGCTTACAATAAACTTGCCAAGATATTGCGCACTGAAGCGGAGGCGCTTTTAGATTTGGAGAAAAAAATGGAAAAACTAACTAGCAAAAGGAAGGTAATAGAGGGAATAGTTGAAGAGAATCAATCGCTGGTTAAAAGTGTACTTGAGGGATTGAACTTGCCAGAAAATAGTAGCGCCAAGGATGTCTATGAGGCTTTAATTGAGCGTGTTAAAAGCATAGACGAGCATTTATACGACTTTCTAGATAAGCCTGATTTGTCTAAAGTCCCCGGCGGCTGCGAGAAACTTTGTGAAACAGCGCTGGCTCTCGTTAAACCCGAACCCGGCTTTTTTATAAAAAAAGAAAAGGCCGTCCAAATGCTTGAAAAATTTCCGCCCCAAAGTATGCTTGATTTTTTTGGCTATAAAACCGTCGCCGAACTGGTTGAGAAAAAGGGGTTGTCGTCGGTTTTTAGCGCTCTTCGTTTTGTTCAAGACCAAGAGTGGATGCATAAGTTTTTTGATGAGGCCTATAACGATTTGACTGCTGACGATTTTGAAGAACGCGAGGTTGAGATAAAAATTTTAGAGCCGGAATGGCTCAAAGTTGCCGATAAATTTTTGGAGAAAAAATACCATAATTTGAGTCACCTTAAGGAGCTTGGTGTTATTTTTGTGATTCCCGTAAAAGTTGATTCGCCAGGCGAGACTCTTCGGATGTTTACTTTAATGCTGCATTATCTAAATGAAGTGCCATTTTATTCAGGGCTATTTAGAAAGTTTTCAGAGAAAAAAGATTTTACAACTAAGATTAAATCTTTGCTCCGAGGCGATGTTCCAGCGGGGCCAGCCTACAGCCTACAGCCTACAGCTTACAGCTTAAACATTAGAATTGTCCAAAGATATCTTGCTAAAGACGACCCGAACGATTTTCGTTTATTTGAACCCCATATTAATCCCGAAGCGGAACATTGGTATAAAGCCGAAGGAGATCTCGCTAAGCTTGATGATATGCCGTTTGCTAAAAATTTAGGCGAACAGGTTTTTGGGGTATGGCAAAAGCTTGATTTTGTTGGCGAATTTTTAACCGACGGTTTAGAAGGGACTGGGGAAGAAGAGTTGGTTAGCTTTGACTTAATAGATTTGGTAATGTCGTTGGTTAAAAAAGGTGAGATAAAATATCTTTACCACCAGCAAGAAGCGCTTTGGAACAAAATTTTTGTTGAATACCTTGGTCGCGATAAAATGAACGAACTGATAGAGGAAAACATTATCGATGGATTTATAAAACTATAACTATTTAATCATCCACCATAGGTAGGTGATTGAGGGGGATGGTTACAAAGACAATGAAAACTTTAGGAGAATATTTCCACGAGGCGAAAATTGGCAAATGGGCAATGGGGCATTTTAATTTTTCAACGGCAGACCAACTGAGAGCAATCGTTGAAGCAGCGGCCGAACTTGATTTGCCGGTGATGGCAGCTACATCTGAAGGCGAAGCTAATTTTATTGGCTACAAACAAGCAGCGGCTCTTGTTAAATCTTACCGGGAAGAAGGTTATAAGGTTTTTCTTAACGCTGATCATCACAAGAGCTGGGAAACAGCAAAGGCAGCAATTGATGCCGGTTATGATTCCGTTCTGATTGACGCTTCGAAGTTGGCTTTTGAGGAGAACGTTGCTTTGACCAAAAAGGTGGTTAATTATGCGCAAGAGATGGCAAAATCAAGCGGCAGAGAAATTACGGTTGAAGGGGAATTAGGCTATTTGAGGGGTAGCTCTGAAGTTCAAAAAAAGGTTGAAATCAGTAAGGATGATTTTACAAAACCCGAGGAGGCAAAAATTTTTGTTGCTCAAACCGGCGTAGATAGGTTGGCAATAGTTTTTGGCAATATTCATGGCATCGTTACCGAACAAGAGGAGCATTTGAATATTGATGCTCTCAAAAGTATCGCTGCGGCCGTGCCTGATGTGGTCTTGGTCCTTCATGGCGCCTCGGGTCTAAAAAGCGAGGAGATAAAAGCGGCAATTCAAAACGGAATTTTAAATATTCACATTAATACTGAATTGCGGGTGGCGTACCACGAAGCGTTGAGGAGAGAATTGGAAGAAGAACCGGAGCAAACCACGCCGTATAAATTCCTTGAACCATCCTACAAAGCAACTAAGGAGGTTGTTTTGGAGAAATTAAAGCTTTTTAGGAATTTATAGAAAGCAAAAGACCGCCGTTAGGCGGTCTTTTGCTTTTAAGCGCTGCTAGCAAAGTTAAATTTATTGAGGCTAAATTTTTACCTCTACCACGTCTCCTTCTTGGACAATATATTCTTTACCAACGATACGGATTTTACCAGCTTGGCGGGCAGCGCTCCAGGAGCCGTACATTTTTAACTCTTCCCAGTTGATAACCTCGGCTTTTATAAAATGTTTTTCAAAGTCTGTGTGAATTACCGCCACAGCGTGACCTATTGGCGTTCCACGTTTTGCAGTCCAGGCATGAGCTTCGTTTTCATTAGCGGTGAAGAAAGTTATCAAGTCTAGGGCTCGATAGGCAGTTTTTATTAGGGAATCAAGACGACTTTCTTTAAGACCAATTTCATCCAGGTAGATTTTCCTTTCTTCGGGTGCTGCTTCTGAGAGCAGCAATTCTAAAGTTGCTGACAAAATCACATAATCCTCGCCATTTATTGCATTAATTATTTTAGCTGAAGGTTGCCAATTTTCTTTGAGCTGTTGCTCAGAGACGTTAAAAACAAAAACTATTTTCTTGCTGGTTAAAAGTCTCAGCTCGTTTATTAATTTATTTTCCTTCTCGTCTAGTTTAACGTCCTTTGCCATAAACCCGGTTTCTAATCCGGCTTTTATTTTTTCTAGAGCGGCTATCTCGGTTTTTGCGCGGGGGTCTTTCTTTATTTTTTCAATATGTTTATTTACAGTTTCTAAATCGGCAAGCAATAGTTCGGTATTAATAATTTCTATGTCGTTTTGAGGATCGACTTTACTATGAATGTGGGTAATTTTTGAATCTTCAAAGACTCTAACTACTTCCGCAATAACGTTTGTTTCTCTGATATGAGCCAAAAATTTGTTACCCAACCCTTCGCCGCTAGCTGCTCCTTTAACCAAGCCGGCGATGTCGATGAATTCAATTGTCGTTGGTGAAACTTTTAAGGAGTGAGCCAATTTGGAAAGAGGCTCAAGTCTTTCATCAGGGACAGCAACAATACCAATATTTGGCTCGATTGTTGTAAAAGGATAATTAGAAATATTAACCTGCTTTTTTGTTAAGGCTTTAAAAAGTGTGCTTTTACCAGCATTTGGTAATCCTGAAATCCCGATTGAAAGCATATGATGGGGAGGTGACGTTTTAAGTTGCCTCCTTTTAGATAATTGGTTCTGTTTCTGTAAAAAGTAGGTTTAAATGGAAACGAGCTCTACAACAATCCCATTTTTTGTTTAATTTCTTTGAGGTTTTCTGCGGCGATTTCCTTAGCTTTTTCCTCAGCCTCTGTTAATAGGTCCTCAACTAAAATTAAATCCCCTGAATATTCTTTGTATTTTTTTTGGAATGGTTTTAAGAAGTCAATAATTATCTCAGCTAAATCGCTCTTAAATTTGGAATAACCCTTGCCTTCATAGTTGCTTTCGATTTCCTTAATATCTTTTGCCGAAAGTAAATGATATATCGTTATCAGGTTTGATATCGCAGGTTTTTTCTCTGGGTTGAATTTAATTTCTTTCCCCGAATCCGTAACTGCCTTTTTTATTTTTTCGCGGATTGATTCTGGTGAATCTGAGAGAAAAATGCAATCATCGTTGACGGCTTGCCTGGTGCCGAGCTTGTTCTGGCGCGGTGTTTTTGACATTTTTTGGGTTGGGTTTTGTAAAGACATAATTCTAGCTCCCGTTGCCAGATATGGTTTTACTGGTTCAAAAGTTTTCCCAAACATTGAGTTGAATTTTTTGGCAACCTCATTTGTTAAATCTATATGCGGCAACTGATCTTCGCCCACGGGGACGAGATTTGATTTATAGAGCAAAATGTCAGCGGCCATTAAAACCGGGTAGTCAAGGAGACCAACATGATTGTATTTACCGCCGGTTTGATTGAGCTTTTCGCGGTAAGTTGGTAAACGGTCAAGCCAGCTAACCGGCGTAATTGTATTAAAAAGCCAAGCAAGTTCAGTATGTTCAGGGATTTTTGACTGGCGGATGAGCAAAGATTTTTTAGGGTTAACACCAGCGGCGAGAAAATCAATTGCCGCATCTATAACCTGCTTATGGTATGTTTTGGTGTCGAAGGGAGTGGTGA
>Ga0207433_10013216_pt1 | contig 12187 bp, 1 predicted proteins | sample YelNatPaOPGAMG01_FD_187559 | JGI IMG/M metagenome (GOLD analysis project Ga0207433, IMG submission 187559) | Hot spring thermophilic microbial communities from Obsidian Pool, Yellowstone National Park, USA - OP-RAMG-01 (SPAdes) (version 3) | ecosystem: Environmental > Aquatic > Thermal springs >...
CGAAATGCAGCGCCACAACATGAACATGGAAGACGTGGCACGCATGAAGGCAGAACTGCAACGCCAGGCGCAAGAGATGAAGGCCGACCCGAATTACTACTACAACAAGCAATTCGCCGTGCAGCAGGCGAATCTCGATGTGGCGATGGATAAGCTCCAGAAACAGCGTGACCTCGGCCTGATTCAGACACCCGAAGAAGAGCAAGCCTGGCGCATGCAGTTAGAAGCATTCAAACAGCAGTCGCGTTTTGCGCAGATATTCGCGCAGATTGAAGCCCGCAAAGACATGCAGGCGCTGGACAAGGCGGCGCAATACGAACTTCAGACGCGGCGCTTCGAGCAGATGCAGATGCGCGATCAGAATAAGAACCAGTTGCGCGCAATGTACACCGAACTGGCCCAGGCCCAGCGCGACCTGGACAATAATCGACGCAGCCTGGCGCAGGCCAGAAATCAGTTGCTGGCCGACCCGAACCAGATAGCGAATCTTGAACGCGCGGTCGCCGATGGTGAGCGCAAGGTGCGCGAGCAGCTTCAGAAGATTTACTGGCATGTGAATCAATCCACAGCCACATTACCGCAGTCACCGTGGCCCGAAGCGCTGCAAACCCCGCGGCCGCCTGTGCTGGTACAACCGCCAGCGCCGCCACCGGCGACGCAGCCCGCACCGGCACCTGCGCCAGCGCCTGCGCCGAGGCCACCGGCGATGCCGACCGTGCCGACAACTGCGCCAGTGCCGCCACCGGCGACGTCTCAGACACCGTATTCGCTGGCCGATAACGTCGCCGCTGAAACAGGGATTGATTTGAACGACCCCAGCACATGGCCAGAGCGCATACAGACGGACACCGGCGAGTGGTGGCGCTATGAACCGGAGACCTGGAGCTACGTTCTGGAGGATTGATGACCAGGTACGCCTATGACCTTGAAGAAGATGAATTGAGTCTTCCTAATCCGTATCAAACCGGACAGGAAGCCTATGAGCAGGCCACACGACAACAGGCGACGCTGGCGGACCTGCTGCGCCCTGGGGCGACACTGGTTTTCCCCGAGCGGGCGCAGGAAACCGAAGAGGAAACCTATGAACCATATCCGCAGGGCGAACTTCCGCCGGTGCCCCTGCCACCGGAACCTCCGGCAGCCGAGCCGCTGGCCTGGCCACAGACGCCGCCGGTTACACAACAGCCAGCACGCGCGTCTTTGCGGGACCTGCTGCCGCGAGCCGTGCGCATAGAACGGGCAAGCGGGCAGCGTTCGACGGCACCGCCGCGGTCGCCTGCGCCGATGGACGTGTCGCGCCAGCGATACTACCAGTACGTAAAGCGCGTGCTGGAATCCGCCCAGATGGAACGCAACGAAGAGCGGCGGCTGAATTATCTGATGCGGTCCGTGCCGACCATCACTGTACCGGCAGCGGCTATCCAGAAACTTAGAGAGCTTACTGCGCTTGGGCGGGACTGGCATAAGCTGCCGTTGGGAGACCCGCGCCGCGATGAATATTGGCTACGCGACCCCTGGCGTGCGCTGCTGGACCGCATCCAGTACGCCAGCCAGCGCTGGCAAACCGGCCAGGCCGACGATCGCGACTTTACTGTCGAAGCATTGCCTGATGGCGGCGTCCGCATGACGCCCGATGTGCTGCTGCAATATATCGACGACCTGCTTGAGCGCCTGAATCGCACGGACAATGCGGAACTATGGGCCAGGGAAGTCACAGAGCTGGGGGATTTTCTGCGGATGGTACCGCAGATGCCGCCAGAAGTCCGGCAGATGTATCGGCGGCTGGAAGAGGTGGTCCAGCAGCGGAAGCAGAAGGAAGCGGCGGGCCTGCTGGGCGGCATCAGGGATTGGCTGTTGACCGTCGCCAAGAATGCGCTGATAGTGCCGCCAACGATAGCGAGCGATGCCGCGTCGTTCTTGTCGCGCATCGGTTACGGCGTTACCGGATGGAAGGGGCTGCATACTGCCGCCGAACGCCTTGCCACAGCCGGCGAAATAATGCGGGAAGAAGCTGCGCCGCCGGAGTACGCACGCGAGGGCGGTCTGGGCATGGTGTTTGGTGCCGGTTCAGCTATCGGGCAGGTAGCCGGACAGCTGCCAGCGGGCGCATTGGCAGGCACAGTCAGCCGCCTGGGCAATGTGGGCGGCCTGATCGGCACGGTGTTCTTCCAGGAGGCGGCGGAGGCGGCCACTAATGCAGCACGCGCCTTGGAAGAGCGCGGTGTGCCTCCTAGAAAGGCCAACAACGCCGCGGCGTTGATCGGTAGCGGCGTCGGGGCTATTAATGCGTGGTTGGAGCGCTTCAGCGGTGCGGCGGATGTATTGCGTGATTCAACGCTACGCATTGGCCTGCGAGACATCCTCACTCATGCGGCGGAAACCGCCATCGAGGAAGGCACAACCGAAGCGGCACAGCAGGCCACGCAGGAAGTGGCGCGGCTATTTTATGAGAGGGGAGCCGCCAACAGAATCGACGAGAGCGTGCTGAGTGTTCTGCTGAGCGGCCTGTATGGTGCGATTGGCGGCGGATTTATTGGCGGTGGAGAATCAGCGATCGAGACATTCGCGGATGCCTACGCGTATTGGAGGGCAGCACTGAAGGAGGAGCAGGAGAGACAGCCGGAAGAAGATATACTGTTGCCGGACCGACGGCGACCGCCCACGCCGCCGACACCGCCGCCGAAACCTCCGACCACGCCCCAGCAGCCGTCCGGAGCGCCGACTTCAGAACAATCAGTACAGCCGCAGCGACCGCCCACGCCGCCGCCGACCACGCCTGGGCAGACGTCCGCAGTGACGACTCCGCAACAGCCGGTACAGCAGGAGATTCAAGCACAATCAACGCCCACGCCGCCGCCGCCGGAAACTCCACCGACGCCGCCGACACCGCCGACGGAAACGCCGCCTCCAAAAGGCGTGTCCCCGAAAGCATGGCAGAATCTGACCACACGGGTAACTGAGGCGATTGCCACGGCCGCCGAGTCCGATACCGGCATGGCCGTTGTCGGACGCCTTCAGATTGAACGCGCCTATTGGCCAGATACGAAAGAACCGTTCCTGCATGTGACCGTGCCTGCTGCCGCCGCCGACTGGTTACCGTCGGAAGGCCAGATAGTGCAGGTCAAAGACCCACAGACGGACCGCATATATGCGGCCTACCCGCTCACAGCGGCAGATGCCCTGGCCAAAAGCGTGCTCAACCGCTATGCCGAGATCGGCAAGGTCTTGGTTGGCGATGGCTTCCGCAAAGAGCGCAGCACACCAGCGTTGAAGCGTGCGGCAACCGTGGCACTGCTGGCAGATGCGCTGCGACAAACGCCCACACCACAAGCGCCGCAACCGCCTACGCCGGAACCCGCGCCAACGCCACCGCCACCGACCGAAACGCTGACGGCTCCAACGCCCACGCCGGAACCAGCACCGATTCCGGAAATCACGCCGACGCCGACAGAAACTGCAACCACGGAAATTCCGCTAACGCCAACACCTACAGGAGGTCAATATGCCGAAGGAACTGGAAGAGCGCCTGAAGAGAGAAGCCCACAAGAAGGGCCTCAAGGGCGACCGTCTGAACCGGTACGTGTACGGGACCATGATGAAACTCGGCTGGAGACCCCACCGCCAGCGGCAAAGCCACGCCCAGAAACACCGGCGGAAGGCATAACACCGGTCCCGCCGCAAGAGCAGCCGCCAGCACAACAGCCCCAAGCGCCACCGGCGGCCGGACAGGCAGAGGACCAGGCGGCGGTGCTGCGCCGAGAAGCCGAAGACCGCGCCCCGAAATACGCCGAATTGCTTCCCACAATCGCGCGGAAAACCATCGCGGCCGGAAGGCCGCTCACAGACAACGAAATAGCCGAACACGGCCGCAAAGTCGGGCTGGAGTTTACAGGCGCATGGAGTAATCCGTCGCACCTGGCGGACGTTAGAGAAGCGGCCTTGGCATACACGCTGGCCAATGACCCGAGCCTGTCCACCATACTCAAAACAGATGCGGATGGGCCGGACGCCGTGTCGAATCTGCAACACGGGTATCGCGTGCTGGCGCATGAGGAACAGAAGCTGTTCCCCCGAGGAACGCTCCGTTCCGAACGCCAGATCGAGCATGGGCAATTCAGCACACATCCGGCGATTGCGCTGGCGCTGGTGCAGATGGCACGCATCGGACCGGATGACGTGGTGCTGGAACCCAGCGCCGGCACGGGCATTCTGGCAGCGGTAGCCAAAGCCCGCGGCGCACGCGTGCTGGTCAACGAATATGACCCACAGCGTTATGCGCTGCTGAAGGCCATATTCCCCGACGCAATGCTGGGCGACGCTCTGGATGTGCCAGATAAGATAGCCAGCAGCAATCTGCCAGCGCCGACTGTCGTCCTCATGAATCCGCCGTTCAGCGCGGCGGCCAGCGTCGGACGCGGGCGAAAATTGCTCAGCGAAGGTGCGCGGCATATACGCGCTGCGCTGGTAGCCAATAAGGCCGGAATCATACCCGTCTTCGCCCTCGTATCAGAAGGCTATGATCCCAGAACCGAACATTTCCAGAACACCATAGGGCGATACACCGGCGAGCTGGCGGATGTGTATTACGACGCGGTGCTGGAGCCGGACGTGGCGGCAAGCCGTGGAACGCCATTCCGCACACGATTGCAGATATACGTACCCAAAGGGGCGACCCCATCTGGAGCGCTTCAGGAGCACGTTCTGAAGAGCTGGTACGATGTGGCCACTGAGGTAGCGAGGTTAGCCAATGACAATGTTCTCCAACAAATACGCACTGACGCAAAGAAGCTGGCCAGAGGAGAATCAGCGCAACGCCCTGCACCGCTGGGCAGCCCACCAGGCCAGCAGGGCGCTGGGGGACAACTGGGTACGGGAGGTACAGCTAACCGACCCGTTACTACAGGCACTCCTCCTGTATCCCCTCCTCGCCCAGTACGGGGACGACCCAGGACCGGTGGGGGGGATATCACCGGAGGAGTGGGAACGTCTTATCCCCCCTCCGACGTACAACTTCCTGCGGGAAGCGAGCATCAAGGTCCAGCCGAACGACCCAGTGTACCTGGCCAGCCTGGAAGCCCTGCTGGTGAGTCTGGAGTATCCTGGGCGGTGGAGCATGGAAGACCTGGAGGAGGACGCGAAGGAAGTACCCCTACTGCACCTGGACCCGTGGGAGGCGAGCGACCAGGAGCTGGAGAATCTCCTCCAGCAAGCGGGCCTGGAGCCGGACAAGTCAGTGTGGCAGAACCTGGAGGAATGGGCGTGGCGCATGATACCGGTGTGGTATCGTCCGTAAGTGCCACGCCGGTACAGCGTCAAGGCCGCAGTGCATCCGACCTGGTACCGCTCCCCGTCAATCCCGACGTTGCCAGAACGTATGGGGCTACAAAGGCGCCTCAGCCCATTGTGCAAAGCCAGATTATGGCCGCATCGCGCAAGGCGACCGTGCCATTGCGCCGTCTGGACAAACTCCGTACTCAAGGGCTGTACGATTATCAGCTGGAAACTGTCCTGCGCGTTCTGGACGCGATGGACCATCCGCCACATGGGTTCCTGCTGGCCGCAGGCACCGGTACGGGCAAACTGCGCATGGCGCTGGCCGTACTGCTGGAGCGTCAGCCGCATTGCCCGCGACAGTTGTATGTGACGTACAACATGCGGGCGGCACCGGATATCCAGCGCGACTTCACGGAAATCGGCGGCAATGTGGCAGATATTATCCTCGTCAATGAAGCACGCCGTAACGAGACAATTCCGAATCGTAACGGTATTCTGGTGTGCTCGTATCACCTTCTGAACACTCGCCTCGCACAGATACTCGAATGGATGTCCGGCGGGCAGGTAGATTACCACCAAGTGAACGTGCTGCTGGCGGGATTAGCGAAAGGCGCTCCCCATGAAGTGGCCGAGATAGCCGCTGTTTTCCAGCGAATCAACACGACGCTGATTTTTGATGAAGCGCACAAGGCGAAGGGCGGACGCGATACGAAAGCAGGCGAGAATACATTGCGCCTGCAAGAGATATTCCCCAATGCTGGGACTTTGTTCCTGAGCGCCACTCCCAGTACTGAGGTCGGTGAACTGGGTTATGCCATGCGACGCCTGGGGCTTATTGGGCCTAGCATGCCGCTGTCAACCCCAGCAGGCCTGGCGGAAGCGATGGAAGGCGTAGGAACGCCAGGAATAGAGCGCTTGACGCAGAGCATTGCCGGCGACGGACGCATGGACGCGTATCAGCTGGGCGCAAAGGACGTGCAGGTTATAGCAGATACGGTTGCGTTGACTGATGAAGAGAAGGCGACGTTCGACCGTATCGGCGATCTATTGCGCGACATACGGGAGGCAATGCTCCGGCGCTGGTTTCAGATGGGAGAAAACCGCAAGAAACTGGGCACCATCCGTTCAGAGTTCGTGCAGCTATGCCAAGCGATTACCGGCGCATATCTGACGGGAATCAAGATCAGGCGCATAGTCGAGCGCATCAAGGCCGACATAGCGGCTGGCCGCGCTCCTATCATTGCCATTGCCAGTACGCATGAAGCATGGCAACAGGAGCAAATCAAACAAGGCGTATCCCCAGAAGAGGTGGACTTGTCGTTGTATCCGCGTATCATGCGGGCCATCAACAACATGTGGGTTTCCACAGAGACGATCCCAGGCAGATACGGGGAACCAACTGTAGAAAGACCCGACCCTGCATCAGAGGCGACCCTCGCGCAAGTCCTCAGAGAGTTACGGATTGAGGCTGCCCTGACGCAAAGCGACATGGCCGAATCCGCAGCCACGCCGCTTACGCAACTGGAAAGAGAGCTGGAAGCAGCAGGAATCAGCTTCGCGGAAATCAGCGGCCGAACCGGCCGACATCTATTCTCCAGTACCGGCGTGCCACGGTACGAACAGCGCAATCCAGGACGAGCCAATCCCGCCGAATTGCGGCGCTTTCGTGAAGGCAAGGCCGACGTGCTCATATTCACGCTGGAAGCCGGCGGTATCGGCGAGAGTTATCACGCGGACCCGCGATGGCCGAATACGAAGCAGCGGTCGCTGTACATGATGGAACTGGGATGGAAGGCGATTTCAGCGGTACAGGCGCTGGGGCGCGTCCATCGTGCCAATCAGGTAGTCCCGCCGCGTATCACGCTGGTAAGCACCAATGACCCAGCCGAGAAGCGCCAGCTGGCAGGCGTTACGGAAGCGATGCGGCGTCTGGGCGCACAAGTCCACGCCAGCGCCGAGACTGAAGGTCTGATGCAGCGGACCGGAGAATTGCCGGACCTTCTGGGGCCACTCGGCGAGTTTGCGCTGAGCATGACGCTCAGCCATCTCGAAGAGAATGACCGTCGTACCTATCAGTGGTACCTGGACAAGCTATGCGGGACAGATGATGCCGGCAGGATAAGCGACCCGAAGTACGTGCTGAATCATCTGCCGCTGTTGTCATTCGAGGAGCGTGAGCAATTCCTCGACGCCTGGCTTCAGAATACCAGCGTGGCGGCGGATAACTTCATGGCGCGCGACGCGCAGATGGATAACGCCAGGATAATCGCGGAATACGTTTCGCCGCTCAGCCGGTCACCGGAGGACCAGCTGCGGATGGTGGTCATCAAAGGGGTGCGCCAGAACACGCCTTTGACCTTTGAACAGGTGAACCGTGGTGCATTGGGCTATCTAATCAATGAGTCGCATGGGGACGTGTTGGCGATTTATCATCGCACAGTGCAGAAATCGCCGACGGGCAAGACGGAAATCTACTATGTGATTCGTCCGAATCAGCCGCGGCCGGTTGGCATTGCCCGCACGTCGCCGCGATATCGGGATTATATCGAAGTCTCGCGCGACAATAAGAGCGGCGTTGCGATGGCGCGCCGCTTGTGGGATGCGATTGTCAGTCGCACGCCGCCGCGGGAACCGGTCACATTGCATGTCGTCACCGGCCATATTGTGCACGATATCGACAATCTGTCGCCGCTGGCGGCCTTCGGCCAGTGGCGGCGCATTCTGCTGGAAGACGGGCGCGTTGTTCTCGGCATTGTCGTGCTGCCGGAAAACATGGCGACGGTACGGGAAAAGCTGGGGCTGAAGCGCACAAGCAAGGACGCGATATTCTCCTTCCTTCAGGAGCACCGCAGCGCAGAGCAATTGATTGATTTCATTGATTCGCTGGGCCGCGTGCCGCTGACGCCGGACCTGATCATTACTCCGACAGTTGTTAGTGGCCGTTCGCATTATGCGGTTTCCGCACGGCTTGGGAGCGCGGACAAGGAGTTGCTGGCGCGGCTGAATCCGGAAGCATACGGCGGCACGCTTGTCCGGCGCGGCAACAAGGGCTGGCAGATAGTCTGGTCAGCAGACGACAAGAACACGCCGGAGAACCTGCTGAAGTTCTGCCGTCAATGGGCCAAACCCACGGACAGCGGCTCGCGTCAGGCTGGTCAAAGAGAGCCTGAGGCACGGCCGGTCGCCACGGAAGACGCGGAAGCGACTATGCCGCCAGCTCAGCTACCGGAGCTGGCGAGCGATTGGCGCGAGGATGCAGAGCGATTGGCGGAGGAGCTGAACAGACTGGCCGCTGGCAAACGCCGTGCTGGCGAGTATTTTCTGCCGCATCACGGTACTCTTGTGTACCTGGCGGGCGGGATAAAGGAAACTGCGAGATTCGCTGTTATCGTTCCATGTCTGGCCAGTGAAGCACAAGACATCCAACGGCGCGCTAAAGAGCTGAATATTCCTGTAGGCGAGGAAGCGTCACAGGCCAATGACCCCTTACGCACATTACTGGTGTCCGGCAGGTGGGACCCCCGAGCACCAGAGAAAAGCAGAGAAACTATCGCACGGATATTCAGATTCATTCAGTCATTGCAGGCCAGTTACTACATACCCATGCTGGCGCGGATGGGCGGTCAACCGGAAAGCACATACGATTTCGGTGCATGCAACATGCGCGCCATGGCGGATGCTACGTCGGGCAACGTGGATGTAATCATCGAACGGAAGCCGGACACGAGCGCCGACGACTGGCAGGCTATCGGCGACGCGGTCAGGCAATATCTGTCGCAATGGCTGCACGCCCAGGGCGACACGGAAACAGCATATCGTCTGACTGTGCCCAACGGTTCTGTGACGGACGCCAGCAATGCCCTGTTCCAGATGGAAGCCCATCTGGAACAACAGGCGGCCAACGGCAAGCCGCCCAGGGCGTTCCGGCGTGGTGCGGCAGCGCCCGAAATGTTCCTGTGGCCGTTCTATCTGGTCCGCTGGTTGTGGCGGATGTTGCGCAGAGCAGTAACTGGCAGCGAACCGCCGCCGGTGGAGAAGTTCCGCTTCCGGCGCGACGAAGTGGAAGAGCGGTTTCGCGCCGCCTACGGCATGAAACCTCCGAGCATCATCCAGCGACTGCTGGACGGCGTGGCCTACATTGGTCGCCAGGTGACGCGCATATTCCCCGACATTCCGCACACGGCGGAATATGCCGTCGCCATTGCGGAGCTGACGCGCATGCGGCAGCATCGCGGGATTGCCGCGCAACTGGCTACGGACTGGATATCGCATGTTCTGGGCCTGGACACGAAAACGCCGCTGAGCCGCGAACATCTTGACCTGTTCACGCGCATTGTTGTGATGGAAGACCTGGCCGAAACGATAAACTACGCTCGCGCCCAGGGCGAGACGCGCCAGACACTGCCTTTCGGATTCACAGACACGGAAGTAGCTGAGGAGTTATCACGCCTGCGGGCAATCGCGCAGGCCGAAGAATATGCGCCGGTCCGTCAGGCGCTGGAGCGCAGGGCGCAGATGTGGGAAACGGTGCGTCCGGCGTACATTGCCGCGCTGAACGCCCTGGGCATACCGACAGCGCGGCTGTTCTGGCGGAAGAACTATTTCCGGCACATTGTGCTGGCGTATCAGCGGGCACGGCGCGAACCAGGCTTCGGCGGGCGCGCCGGCAAGATGCCAGGATTCCGGTCCTGGCGGCAGCGGCGTCATCTGAACGCCCTGGACTACAACACCCACTACTTGCAGGCGGAGTACGAAGTGCTCTCGCAAATGCTGCTGGACACGGCGATAGCCGAGAGTCTCCAGCGGATTGTGGGGGCGTACAATCTGCGGCCGGAGCTGGAGCAGAAGGCCGCTGAATTGCGGGCCATGACAGGGCGCGAGGATATCCCGTGGACGAGCCTGATTCCTGACGACTATACGCTGACGACCATATCTGACGCGCTGCCGCTGCATCAGGTGTTCACGCTGCCGCGAACGCTCGTGGAAAGCGCCGTAGAGCAGAATCTGGCGGAACTGAAGGTGCCGGTGGACAAGGTGCGCAGCGCCATTGCCATGCACCAGAAAGACAAGATCGTCCTGCCGAAAGGCATCGTGAAGACGTTGGCGCATTTCTGGTCATCACCGGCGACCGGCTTTGCGCGGACGATGAGCGAGTTGTCCGCTGGTGTGCACGGCATCCTCAAGCGGTTCTATCTCCTGGGGCCGCATCGCGTGGCGCAATACTTCATCCGCAACATCAGTGGCGACTTTGACGCCGTATTGGCGTTCTGCCCGCAATCTCTGGCCGAATGGCCGACGGCGCTGAGCGAACTGGTGGACTACTGGCGCACGGGCCGTGGAACGGACATGCTGCGCGAGTGGATCAGGCATGGCGGATTCCAGCAGACGCAACAAGTGGTCGAGTTGCCGTCCATTCACGATATCGCCCGCTTCCGCAAGCTGGGCGTCGGGCCGCAAAAGCCGCTGCTGGTACGTATCTGGCGGCGGTATTGGGAGGAAATGGCGAGGCTCAACAATTTCCGCGAAGCCATCATGCGTTATGCCGCGTTCCGGTTCTATCGCAAGGCCATTCAGAAATACGGCACGGTCCAGGAAATGGCCAAGCATATCGGCTGGGGCGCGGCGCAGCCGGAAATGGTCTGGCCGCTGCCGACAATGCAGGAGCAGGCGGCGCTGTTGGCGGATAGCGCGCTTGGCGCATATGACCGTACTGGCAACGCCAATCAGGTGCTGCGCCGTCATGTGTTCATCTTCTCCAGTTTCCAGGAAGCGAACCTGCGTCGGTATCTGCGGGGGATAGCCAATTGTTTCCGCAGCGATATTGCGGGGGCAGCGGGTATGACTGTGGCACAGCGGCTCGGCATTGCGGCGCGTATCGGGGCTGTAGGCACGCTGCGGTTGGGGCTGTTTGCGGTGAAGGCGGCTATTCTCACGGCTTTCCTGCGGGCGCTGGCGCGGCTGCTGTGGCCGGACGAGGAGAAGGAACTGCCCGAGGATGTGCGTTCGAACAATCATCTGATCCTCGGGCGTGACGCGGATGGAAATATACGCTACATCAGTCGTCTGGGGTCGCTGGATGATCTGTTGTCCTGGCTTGAGCTGGATAAGGCCGACCAGCACGTGAGCGACTTTGTGAATGGGCGCAGACCGCTGGGCGATATCGCCCGCGACATAGCGCTAGCGCCGGTGAACAAGGTGCTCAATCAGCTGTCGCCGGTTATTACTGTGATGCCGCAGGCGATTACGCGGACGCGGTGGTATCCGCATCCGGCGCAAGCGATGCTGGGTGTTGAGCAGCTGCCGCAGATTCATGATGCGGTTCTGGAAGCCATGCGTAACGTCGGTCTGGAGGATGAATACCGGTGGCTGACGCGTCAGCGCGTGGGCCTCAAGCCGCTGCCACGGCGACGGACGCAGGATGTGCTGCTCGACCTGATTTCCAAGGGAGCCAATCCCGATGAAGCCGCCTATCAGCTTGTGCAGGAGCGTAAGCGGAGATTCCTGGAGCGGAACAAGATGACGACCGGCTTCGGCTGGAGCAACAGCGCTCGCACGGAGGCGCTGTACTGGTTGCGGCAGAGCCTGCGGCACGGGGACACGGAAACGGCGCTGTACTACTTGAACGACTACGTGGCGGCTGGTGGCACGCGGGACGGGCTGGAGACGTCGTTGCGCAACATGCATCCGCTGTTCGGGATACCCGCGCCGTTGCGGCAGCAGTTTATGCAGGAGATTCGGCGCGAGGATGGGGCCAGCGTTGACGCTGCGGTACGGTACTGGCAGAATGAGATCGCCGATCTGCGCAAGGCGCTGACGGAATTGCGGAACAAGGCCGCTAAGAATAACTGAGGAGGATGACTCGATGGGCGCTGGTGCCGTTACGGCCGTGGATTTATTCTGCGGCTGTGGGGGG
>Ga0207433_10013219_pt1 | contig 12185 bp, 6 predicted proteins | sample YelNatPaOPGAMG01_FD_187559 | JGI IMG/M metagenome (GOLD analysis project Ga0207433, IMG submission 187559) | Hot spring thermophilic microbial communities from Obsidian Pool, Yellowstone National Park, USA - OP-RAMG-01 (SPAdes) (version 3) | ecosystem: Environmental > Aquatic > Thermal springs >...
TCGAACGCATCGCCATCCGCAAGGTGTTGCTGGCGCATCCGTTCATCCGCGCCGAGGTCGAGGTGCTGCGTTCCAGCACGCCGCCGAAAGGCGACAAACCGTTCGAGGCCACCGTGCAGGGCGTGCGCGACTCAGCCATCAAGCTGGTCGAGCTCACCCTCGAAGAAGCCGATCCGGTCAAGATGGTCATCCTCAATTTGGACGACCCCGGCAAGCTCGCCGATTTCCTGGCCGGCAGCCTCAACATCGAGACGGCCCAAAAACAAAAACTGCTCGAAGAACTCGATGTCGTCGCGCGCATCCGCGCCGTTCATCAGGCCGTCACACAACAACTGGAGATCGCCCAACTGCAGCGGAAAATCCAAAAGGATGTGTCGTCGTCGTTCAGCGAGCAGCAACGCAAAGCCGTCCTGCGCGAACAACTCCGCGCCATCCAAAAAGAACTCGGCGAAGCCGAAGGCGGCGTCGAAGAACAGGTCGCCAACCTGCGCAAAAAACTCGAAGAAGCTGCTCCGCCTGCCGCCGTCATGGAACAAGCCGACCGCGAACTGCGCCGCTTGAGCCATCTGCACCCGGCCAGCCCGGAGTATTCGGTCATCGTCAGCTACGTCGAGACGCTGGCCGAGTTGCCGTGGAACAAACTCACCGAGGACAACCTCGACCTCGACCGCGCCCAGAAAATCCTCGACCGCGACCATTACGACCTCGAAAAGGTCAAACGCCGGCTCATCGAATATCTCGCCGTCCGCAAACTCAACCCGACCGGCCACGGCCCGATCCTGTGTTTTCTCGGCCCGCCCGGCGTCGGCAAAACCTCGCTCGGCCAGTCCATCGCCGACGCGCTCGGCCGCAAGTTCGCCCGCCTCTCGCTCGGCGGCGTCCACGACGAAGCCGAAATCCGCGGCCACCGCCGCACCTACATCGGCTCGATGCCGGGCCGCATCATCCAGGAAATCCGCCGCTGCGGCTCGCGCAACCCGGTGTTGATGCTCGACGAGATTGACAAGGTCGGCGCGGATTTCCGGGGCGACCCGGCCAGCGCGCTGTTGGAAGTGCTCGACCCGCGCCAGAACAACACCTTCAACGATCATTACCTCGACGTGCCCTTCGACCTGTCACAGGTCATGTTCATCTGCACCGCCAACATGATGGACACCGTGCCGCCCGCGTTGCGCGACCGCATGGAAGTCATCGAACTGCCCGGCTACACCGACCGCGAGAAACTCGAAATCGCCCGCCGATATCTGGTCAAACGCCAGCTCAAAGAACACGGCCTCAAAAACGGCCAGTGCAAGTTCGAGCTGCCGGCGCTGCGGCGCATCATTGACGATTACACCCGCGAAGCCGGTGTCCGCGAATTGGAACGGCAAATCGCCGCCGTCTGCCGGCACGTCGCCGCCCGCGTCGCCCGCGGCGAACTCAGCGAATTCACCGTTACCGCCGACGAAGTCGAAAAGATTCTCGGCCCGCCCAAATACGTCCGCGAAACCAAACTGGCCACCGCCAAACCCGGCGTGGTGACCGGTCTCGCGTGGACGCCCACCGGCGGCGACATCCTGCACATCGAAGCGATCCGCTATCCCGGCAAGGGCAACATCCTGTTGACCGGCCAGATTGGCGACGTGATGAAAGAAAGCGCCCAAGCCGCCCTCAGTTTGGTGAAAGCCCGCGTCAAAGACCTCGGCATTGCCGGCGACGCGTTCAAGAACACCGACATCCACATCCATGTGCCTGCCGGCGCCGTGCCGAAAGACGGCCCGTCGGCCGGCGTCGCGATGTTCACGGCGATTGCCTCGCTGTTCAGCAACCGGCCCGTGCGCGACGACGTCGCCATGACCGGCGAAATCACACTGCGGGGATTGGTGCTGCCGATTGGCGGCCTGAAAGAAAAAAGCCTCGCCGCGTTGCGCGCCGGCATCAAGACCGTGATTATTCCCAAGCTCAACGAGAAAGACATCCCCGACATCCCCGCCGACGCCCGCGAAAAACTCAAGCTGATCCCCGTCGAGACCGTGGATGACGTGCTGGCAGTGGCGCTGAGCAACGGCAAAGACCGGCGTGGTTCGCAGACGAAAAAAGGAGGAACGGCATGAGCCATGAGGCGTGGCGAAAATTCCGCGAGGCGGTGTTGGCGGCCGCGTTCCTGCGCGTGCCCGGCGAGCAATACAACACCGCCCGCCGGCAGTTTCTCCAACGGAACGGTTCGGCGCCGGTACTCTACGAATTGACCTTGCCGGAGCGAGCCGATTGGATCGAGTGGCGCGACAAAACCTTCCCCTTGCTGGCGAAGTACCTCAAGGCGCAGGGCGTTGATCCCGAACGCCCGCGGGCGGCGGTAATTGCAGCCTTTTACGGGAACAACTGCCATTTTATCGATGCGGAAAAGTTTCTGAACGCATTGAAAGAACAGGAAGGACTCAACACCGCCGCGCTGCATTTCCGCATGCTGCAATGGCTCGCGGACTGAACGAAAGGAGGCATCCGCATGATTCACTGGAACATCGTCACCGAAAACGTCAGCACCACGGCGTTGCTGGAAAAGAAACTCCGCCAGAAACTGACGAAACTGGAGCGACACCTGCGGCATTTCCCGCCTGACACCGTGCACCTGCAAATCGCGCTGGCGCGTCACGCCCGCAAGGAGCTGTATCGCGCGGCGCTGACGTTGCGCATCCCGCACAACATCCTGCGCAGCGAGAAGGCTGCGCGCGACCTGATTGCGGCGTTCGACGCGGCGGTGAAGGCGTTGCTGCGCGAGCTCGAAAAGCTCAAAGAACAACTGCGCCGCGAACCGGCATGGAAACGCAAACTGCGCCGGCAACAATTGCATTCCGGGTTCACCGCCGAACCGATGGCCAGCGGCACCGGCCCGCAAACTGTGCGCGATGTCGTCGCTGCGCTGTTGGAGAAGGAATACGCCGCGTTGCTGCGTCACGTGCGCCGGCTGTTGCAGCAACACGAAGTGGGCGGGGATCTGCCCCCGGGTGCAATTGACCCGCGGGCCGTCGTGGACGAAGTGGCCCGGCAAGCCCTGGCCGCACCCGCCGAGAAGCCCGACGACCGCAGTTACCGGGTCTGGCTGTACGATCTGGCGCGGCGGGAATGGCAACGCCGGCTCCGCACCTGGCGCGCCGAGGCAGGCCCAAAAGCGCCCGTCTCATCTGAAACCGTGCCCGCGAGCCAACCGGCCGCGCCGCCCGACGAACAACTGGCGCGCGCCGAACTGCAGGAACACGTCCGAACCCTGGCCCAACAATGGTCCGCGCCCGAACGGGAAATCCTGGAGCTTTATTTCATCGAAGGATTCGAGCCGGACGAAGTCGCCCTCCTGACGCGGCGTCCCGTGACCGAAATCAACAACCTCATCGCCGCCGTGCAAACCCGGTTGCGCGCGGCCCTGTCCCACGAACTCACATGACCCGTTGTCGCCCCATCCGACCGGCTGCGATGAAAACCATCCCAACAACCGCAAGCGAAAGGAGCAACACGATGAACCCGAAACTGGTGATTGTGACGGATCTTGGTTTGCTGAAAGCCTACCGGCTCGACACGACTGAACGGGGCACGCCCCGGTTGGAGTTGATCGAGCAGGTGCGCCTCGACGACGCCCACCGGCGCGTCGTCGAACAAGTCACCGACCTGGCCGGCCGACGCGCCGGGCCGACCGCGAAAAACTGGGGCGCGCCCGTGGCCGACGATCACAACCTGCGGCTGGCCATCAAGCATCGGCTCATCAAACAAATCGCCCGCCACATCAGCCGGCTCAGCCGCACCGAGCGCGACGGCTTCTGGCTGGTCGCCCACAAAGAAATCAACAAAGCGATTGTGGACGCCTTACCGGCGACCGTCCGCCCGCGTCTCGAACGCGCCATCCCCCGCGACCTCGTCAAAGCCCCGCAACGTCGTCTGCTCGCCGCGCTGAAACCCAAGCCAGCCCCGGCAGCCGGTAACGTGTAGCTCAGACCATGGGGTTGACTCTTCGTCTGTCAGCCCTGAGCTTGTCTATCAGGGCGTGACTCGCTAAGCTGCCGGCGTGCCGCGTATCTTCGACAACATCGAGCAGGAGTTGCTGCCGGCGTTGCAGCAAACATTGGCCGTCTCGGAACACGCCGATTTCTGTGTCGGCTATTTCAATCTCCGCGGTTGGAAGGCGCTCGACACACTCGTCGAGAACTGGAGCGGCGGTGATGGCCATCAGTGCCGGTTGCTGATCGGGATGCAACAGCCACCGCAGGACTTGTTGCGCGAGGCGATGAGTCTGTCGGAACACCAGTGGACACTCGATAACCCGACCGTCAAGCTCCTGAAAAAGCAGATGGCGGAGGAGTTCCGCCGGCAACTGACCTTCGGCGTGCCCACCGATGCCGACGAAGAAGGACTGCGGCGACTGTCGCGGCAGATCAAGGCGAAGAAGGTTGTCGTCAAACTTCATCTCCGGTATCCGCTGCACGCCAAGCTGTACTTGCTGTACCGCAATGATCCCGACAATCCGCGCACGGCGTATCTGGGCAGCAGCAACCTCACGCTGGCGGGTCTGTCGGAACAGGGCGAACTGAACGTGGACGTGCTTGATCAGGACGCCACCGAGAAATTGAAAACGTGGTTCAATGACCGTTGGGAAGACCGCTGGTGCGTGGATATTTCCGCCGAACTGGCGCAGATCATTGACGAAAGCTGGGCGCGAGAAACCCTCATCCCGCCGTATCACATCTACCTCAAGATCGCCTACCACCTCGCCCAAGAAGCCCGGTCGGGGCTGGCGGAGTTCAAACTGCCACCGGACTTGCCGGATCGGCTGTTCGAGTTTCAATCGGCCGCCGTGCGGGTGGCGGCGCATCATCTCCACAAACGTGATGGCGTTTTGATCGGCGATGTTGTTGGTCTCGGCAAGACCATCATGGCAGCGGCGCTGCTGCGCATCTTCCAAGACGATTACAACTGGGAAACGCTGATCCTTTGTCCGAAAAACCTCGTGCCGATGTGGGAGGATTACCGGGAACGATACCGGCTCATCGCGAAGGTAATCCCGTTCAGCAAGGCCATCCGCGAACTGCCGGAGACGAAGCGGTACCGGATCGTGCTCGTGGACGAGAGCCAGAACCTCCGCAACCGCGAAACCAAGACGTTCAAGTTCATCCAGGAATACATCGAGAAAAACGACAGCAAGTGCGTCCTGCTCTCCGCCACGCCGTACAACAAATCCTACCTCGACCTCTCTTCCCAGTTGCGCCTGTTCGTGCCCGAAGACAAAGACCTGGGACTGCGCCCCGAACAGTTGCTCCGCGAGCTTGGCGGCGAAGTCGAGTTCATGCGCAAGCACCAAGCGAACGTCCACACACTGGCCGCGTTCGAGAAAAGCGAGCACGCCGACGATTGGCGCGAACTGATGCGGCTGTTCCTCGTTCGGCGCACCCGCAGTTTCATCGAGGAAAACTACGCCGAAACTGATCCATCCAACGGGCGCAAGTATCTGACCTTCGCCGACGGCACGCGCTCGTATTTTCCGACGCGCGTTCCCAAGACGATGCGCTTCAAGCTCGACGAGACCGATCCCGCCGACCAGTACGCGCGGCTCTACAGCGACGAAGTGGTGGACACCATCAACCGTCTCACACTCGCCCGGTACGGACTCGGTAACTTCGTGGATAAAGACACCGCGAAATCGGCCACCGATGCGGAGAAGCGTCAACTGGACGGTCTGTCCCGTGCCGGCAAGCGGCTGATGGGGTTTTGCCGCACGAACCTGTTCAAGCGGCTGGAGAGCGGCGGCATGGCGTTCCTGCAATCCGTGGATCGCCACATCCTCCGCAACTACGTCTTCCTCCACGCCATCGAGAACAACCTCGACCTGCCCATCGGCTCGCAAGGCGCGGACGTGTTGCTCGACCAGAGCGCCGACGCCGACCCCGAAACCGACGAAGCACAATTCGATTTCGACAACGACGAAACCGGCGACAAGAAGGAAGCCGAAGCCGAGTTCACTCCGCATCCGTACACCGACAACTGGTACCGGCAACAGGCCGAGAACATTTACAACCACTATCAGACCACGCTCAAACGCCGGTTCAAATGGATTCGCCCCGCGCTGTTTCAAGACACGCTCGCGGACTCGCTGAAAACCGATGCCGACGAGTTGATGGCGCTGTTGCAAGCGCACGGCACATGGGATCCGGCCAAGGACACCAAGCTCCGCGCCCTCCACGACCTGCTCACGAAGGAGCATCCGCAGGAGAAGGTGCTCGTCTTCACGCAGTTCGCCGACACCGCCTACTACTTGTCCCGGCAACTCCGCGCGCGCGGCGTCAACGCCCTCGCGCCCGTGACCGGCGATTCCACCGACCCGACGGAGCTGGCGTGCCGATTCAGCCCGGTCAGCAATCGCAAAAACATCCCGCCCGGCCAGCAACTCCGCGTCCTCATCGCCACCGACATCCTCAGCGAAGGCCAGAACCTTCAGGACGCCCACATCGTCGTCAACTACGACATCCCGTGGGCGATCATCCGGCTCGTCCAACGCGCCGGTCGCGTGGATCGCATCGGCCAGCACGCGGAGAAGATTCACTGCTACTCATTCCTGCCGGCCGACGGCGTCGAACGCATCATCCGCTTGCGAGCGCGCGTCCGGCAACGGCTCAAGGAAAACGGCGAAGTGCTCGGCTCAGACGAACAGTTCTTCGAGGACGACCCGAAACACACTATGCTCAAAGACCTCTACACCGAGAAAGCCGGCATCCTCGATGGCGGCGTGGACAACGAGGTGGACCTCGCTTCCTACGCTTGGCAAATCTGGCACAACGCCACCAAAGACAACGCCGAGTTGCGCAAGGCCATCGAGACCATGCCCGATGTCGTCTATTCCACCCGCGCTCATACCGGCACGCCCGACGCCCCCGAAGGCGTGCTCGTGTATATGAAAACCGCCGAAGGCAACGACGCGCTCGCATGGGTGAACAAAGACGGCCACAACGTCACCCAATCCCAACTCAAAATCCTCGACATGGCCAAGTGCGAGCCGAATACGCCCGCGCTGCCGCGTCACCCGCAACATCACGATCTCGTCGCCAAGGGTGTCACGCATCTCGTCGCCGAGGAAAAGAATGTCGGCGGCCAACTTGGTCGCCCGCGCAGCGCGCGATTCCAGACCTACGACCGGCTCAAAAAATATCAGGAGCGGCTCAAATCCGAGAACAGCCTGTTTGCCACCGAAGAACTCAACAAAGTCGTGGACGCCATTTACCGCTACCCGCTCCGCGCGACGACCACCGACACGCTCAACCGGCAACTCCGCTCTGGTATCTCGGATGAATCGTTGGCCGACCTCTGCATCAGCCTCTACCGGGAAGACCGGCTCTGCGCCATCACCGAGGAAGAACACCAAACCCACGAGCCGAAGATCATCTGCTCGATGGGACTGTGGGAGCAGAAACATGGCTGAAGGTTTCATACCGGCCCACGGCGGCTACCGCGACCTGCTGGCCTACCAGAAAGCGCAGATCGTGTACGACGCCACCGTCCGGTTCTGCGAACGCTTTCTCGAAAAACGCGACCGCACCTACGATCAGATGGTGCAGGCCGCCCGCTCCGGCAAACAGAACATCCTCGAAGGCAGCCAGGCCAGCGGCACGTCCAAGGAAACCGAGATCAAGTTGGTCAACGTCGCCCGGGCCAGCCTCGAAGAACTGCTCGAAGACTACCGCGATTACCTCCGCGTGCGCGGCCTGCGCCTCTGGGAAAAAGACTCCAAAGAAGCGCTCTATGTCCGCAAGCTCGGGGCGAGTCGGCAGTCGTCCTATGAGACCTATAGGCCCTATATTGACACCCGCTCGGCCGAAGTGGTGGCCAACATCCTCATTTGCCTGATTCACCAGACCAACTACCTGCTCGACCAACTGCTGCGGCAGTTGGAGCAAGCGTTCCTCAAGGAAGGCGGCCTGCGCGAGCGCATGACCCGCGCCCGACTCGCCGCCCGCGAAAAACAAACCCGCCCATGAAACTCGACCTCCAACGCGCCCGCGCCGCCCTCCAAGCCTTCGACTTCCGCAAGCTGTTCATCGAAGAACTCGGCTGGGCCAACTACACCGGCAAGCCGTTCGAGATTCGCACTGACGATCACGTCTGCAAGCTCGTCCCCATCGCCGAGCAGGGCGGCATGGTCATCTACGAAGGCCAGCCGGTGGACAATGACAGCCTCGCGCCCTCGCACGTCCGCAAGGCCGTGGACCGGGAAGTCGCCAAACGCACGTTCGAGCACCTGATCATCTTCACCGATGCCGCCCGGAAACGCTCCGTCTGGCTCTGGGCCAAACGTGAATCCGGCAAGCCCGTGGTTTTTCGTGAACACACCTACCATGCCAGCCAGCCCGGCGACTCGCTCCTCCAGAAGCTCGATGGCCTGTTTTTCGACCTCGACGAACTCGACGCCCAAGGCCGCGTCCCGATCATCACCGTCGTCCAGCGCGTGGCCAAACAATTCGATGTCGAGACCGTCACCAAGAAGTTCTATCAGGGCTTCGAGACCGAGCACGACCGGTTCCTGAAATTCCTTCAGGGCATCCAAGACCAAGGCCACCGGGGCTGGTACGCCTCGGTGATGCTCAACCGGCTCATGTTCATCTACTTCATCCAGAAGAAAGGCTTCCTTGACGGCGACCCCGATTACCTCTCCAACAAACTCGCCGCCTCCAAGACCCGCGGCAAAGACAAGTTCTACCGGCACTTCCTGACCAAACTCTTCTTCGAGGGATTCGCCACCGAAGAGAAAGACCGTTCCCCCGAAACCCGCCAACTGCTCGGCAAAATCCCCTACCTCAACGGCGGCATCTTCCTCCCGCACGAGATTGAAAAGCAGAACCTCAACCTCGACATCCCCGACGCCGCTTTCGACCGGCTGTTCGCCTTCTTCAACCGATACCGCTGGCATCTCGACGACCGCCCTCATCGCGCCGACAACGAAATCAACCCCGACGTCCTCGGCTACATCTTCGAAAAATACATCAACCAAAAACAGATGGGGGCGTACTACACCAAGGAGGACATCACCGACTACATCTGCAAAAACACCATCATCCCGTTCCTCTTCGACAAACTCGCCACCTTCCACCCCAGCGCCGTCAACCCGCTCCCCATCGCCGACATCGAGCCGTACATCTACCCCGCCGTCAAACACGGCTGCGACAAACCGCTGCCGCCCGAAATCGCCGCCGGACTGAACCCGCCCGGCCTCCGCGACCCCGTGCCCGAAGTCGCCTCCATCCACGACATCCCCACCATCCGCCTCCGCCAGGCATGGAACAAACCCGCGCCGCCCGAATACGCCCTGCCCACCGAAATCTGGCGCGAAGTCATTGCCCGCCGCCAACGCTGCGAAGCCATCCGCGCCCGCTTCGGTAGGGCGCGACCGCCGGGCGCGCCGAGCCGTTCCGATGTTGCGGACAGTGGCGACCCCGGCGGTGTCGCCCTACCTACGACCATCAACGACTTCATCACCCTCAACCTCGACATCGTCGCCTACGCGCAGGATTTCCTCCGCAACCTCACCGACCCGCTCGTGCTGCGCGCCTTCTACTTCGAGTGCCTTCAGAAACTCACCGTCCTCGATCCCACCTGCGGCAGCGGCGCGTTCCTGTTCGCCGCCCTCAACATCCTCGAACCCCTCTACGAACTCTGCCTCGACAAAATGGAGGAATTCGTAGAAGCGGCGTCCCGCCGCTTTCCTGAAAATGATTCCGAAATAAAGCGGCAAGATGCCGCTTCTACGACAATCTTCTTCGACCCTTCCGAACCCATCGCCAATCTCACCGGCAACCTCCCGCACTGGCGTCAGCAAGGCGCAACATACTTTGTCACCTTCCGGCTTGCCGACTCTATGCCACAGGAAAAACTCCAACAATGGCTCGACGAACGCGAAGCGTGGCTCAAAGCCAACCCTGAACCGCACGCACCCGAACAGCGCCTCGAATACCACGAACGTTTTCCCGCCCGCTTCCAGCAATGGCTCGATGCCAACTACGGCAGTTGCGTGCTCGAAATTCCCGAAGTGAAAACCATCGTCGAAAATGCGCTCCGTCATTTTGACGGCGACCGCTATCGTCTCGGCGAATTCGTCGTCATGCCCAATCACGTTCACGTCCTCGTCACACCGCTGGGCAAGCACACCCTGTCAGAAATCCTCCACTCATGGAAATCCTTCACCGCCAAAGAGATTGTGAAGGTAGAAGCGGCGTCCCGCCGCTTAAATAATTCAGCAATAAAGACGCGAGACGCGTCTTCTACCGCAGAAGCGGCGTCCCGTCGCTTGGAAGGTTCGCGCGTCTGGCAAAAAGAATCCTTCGACCACATCGTCCGCAGCCCCGACCAACTCGACCGCATTGTCCAGTACATCCGTGACAATCCGAAAGCCGTAGAAGCGGCGTCCCGCCGTATGAATGATTCAGGAATAAAGACGCGGGACGCGTCTTCTACCGTAGAAGCGGCGTCCCGCCGCTTTAATCCTGTCCCTCCAACAAAGCGGCGGGACGCCGCTTCTACAGTTGGTGTAGCGTCACGCCGCGTGAATGAACTCCGCATCAAATACAAAGATTTCGTGGAAGAATTGCAGCGCGTCGAACGCCACCCCAACCGCCGCCATTTCATCTACAAAAACATCATCGTCAACAACCTCTACGGCGTGGACATCATGGCCGAGGCCGTCGAAATCTGCAAACTGCGCCTCTTTCTCAAACTCGTCGCCGAGACCGACGACCCCGACCGGGTCGAACCGCTGCCCGACATTGACTTCAACATTCGAGCCGGCAACACGCTGGTCGGCTACGCCACGCTCGCCGAAGTCCAGCAATCCCTCTTTGGCCGCGCCGTCCTCGACCGCATCCGGCAAGTGGACATCCAACTCCGCACCTACCGCAACTGCCAGACCGAGATCGGCATCTCCGCCACGGCCCTGCGCAAAAACAAGGAGCACATCCGCACCCTGCTGGCCGAGATTGAGGACAAACTCGACCGCAGCCTGTTCAGCGAATACGGCGCGCGCGATCTCGCCGAGTGGAAACGCACCCATCAACCCTTCCACTGGTACGTCGAGTTCAACTCCATCATTCAAAACGGCGGCTTCGACGTCATCGTCGGCAATCCTCCGTATGTGGATTACGCAAAGGTGCGCGGAACTTACACAGTCCGCGATTACGACACCGGTCCCTGCTCGAATCTCTACGCGTTCGTGACGGAACGCGCCTTGAAGCTCAATCAGCGTCCTGGTCGCACCGGGCTAATTCTGATGTTGAACCTTACGTTTGCAGAGGGGTTTTCAACACTGAGGACATGCCTCGTGGAGAACGGCAGGAATTTGTGGGTTAGCTCGTACGACAACATTCCTGACGGTCTTTTTGCGGGTTCAGCAAAGACCAAGAGCGAGAACACAAACAAAGTAGTGAGTCAACGCGTTTGCATTGTGCTATGCGATGCAGGAAAGGCGCAGCAAGTTGGGTTTCACACCACACACTTCTTGCGCTGGAATCGCGACTACCGGCCGTGCCTTTTCCCGACAATCTCTTACGGAGTCGGCCAATCTGCAAAAACCCCAACTTGGCCAGCTCTCGGCTCGGAGATTGCCACGTCGGTGTTTCAGAAACTGCAGATGAGCCGTGCGAAAGCTCTGGGCCGTATGCTGTCCACCGCCGGCAAGGAGTTTCTCCAGATGGCCGCGACTCCTCGCTACTTCATTTCGGCAGTGCCAGAGGAGCTCAATAGGTCGGGACTAATCGAATTACGTTTCAGCGGTCACCAAGATCGCAATGCGGCTGAATGTGTGTTGAACAGCAACTTGTTCTATTGGGTGTGGCGTGTGTCTGGTGATGGTTTTCACTTAACGCGGACGGTGATTGAAGGCTTTCCGATCCCCGAAACATTTGCTGCCGCTGTCGTCGAGCATGATCGGCTCGTCCATCAGCTCAAAATGGTGCGTCCCCGTTGTCAGACCGCCAAGCTAAACAAAGGCATGTACGCTTACAACGTAAACTACAATATCGCCCCAGAAGCTATGACGGCTATAGACGGGGTCTTGGCTGGCCACTACGGGTTGAGTGCGGAGGAGTTGGATTTTGTGGTGAACTACGACATCAAATACCGCCTCGGCCGCGCCGCCGGGGAGGAGGATGCGGAGTGAACACGTCTGCGCCGTCCTGCGCACGAAA
>Ga0207433_10013234_pt1 | contig 12178 bp, 8 predicted proteins | sample YelNatPaOPGAMG01_FD_187559 | JGI IMG/M metagenome (GOLD analysis project Ga0207433, IMG submission 187559) | Hot spring thermophilic microbial communities from Obsidian Pool, Yellowstone National Park, USA - OP-RAMG-01 (SPAdes) (version 3) | ecosystem: Environmental > Aquatic > Thermal springs >...
TAATACCAGCCAGGATTTCCCGATTTTCGGTTTCCCCGCAAGAATCATTAACCCTTGTGGTAAAAAACCTGGGATTAGCCACTTAATTTCAGGCATTTCCTGCTTCATTAGAGAATCCACGCACTTAGAGCCTATCCGAAAAATAACGGGGAGTATGATACAATAGAGAGGATAACTCAATGAAATATAAAGGAAGTGATAAAAATGCAAAGCAGTTGCATACCCTCTTTGTATCAACTCCCCGATGTTCTATGGGAGCATATGAAAACTTTATTACCCCCACCAAAGCCCAAGAAGAAGGCAGGACGACCACGGATGGATGATCGTCAAGCTATGACAGCTATATTTTACCTCCTTCGTACTGGATGTCAATGGAAAGCATTGCCTCGATGTCTTGGGGCAGCCAGCACTGTGCATGATCGGTTCCAGGAGTGGGAGAAGGCCGGAGTGTTCAAAAAGATATGGGAAGAAGGACTGATAGAGTATGACCAGATAAAAGGCCTGGACTGGGAGTGGCAGACAATAGATGGCACCATGACCAAGGCCCCCTTGGGTGGTGAAGCCACAGGGCATAACCCAACTGATCGGAGAAAAAGGGGTACCAAACGCAGTATGCATACCGAAGGCAATGGTATCCCTATAGGAGTGGCGGTAGATGGGGCCAATCGGCATGATAAGAAAATGATGGTCCCAACCCTGGAGGCAGATGTTATTGAGCCTCCAAAGCCCACAGAAGATAACCCACAAAATATGGTTCTCGACAAAGGATATGATTACCAAGATATACGGGATATCCTGATAGCCAGGGGATATATACCTCATGTGCTGGCTCGGGGTGAGGAATCAAAACAAAAAAGGGAAATTCCAAACTATCGGGCAAGACGTTGGGTAGTTGAGCGTACACACTCATGGCTCAATCGCTTTCGGCGATTACTTATCCGTTGGGAGAAAAAAGTTGAAAATTATTTGGCTATGATAGACTTCGCTTGCGCTTGGATTGTCTTCCATGCAGCAGGACTTTTCGGATAGGCTCTAAGTATCCGACCATAATAAATTCGCTCTTATTATATCAGAACAACCATAAAATATCAGAACAACCATAAACCCTCGAAGGGGCTTAGCTCTTATTAGGGTTATGTCTCTCAATGGTAGCTAATAAATAAGAGCGATAAACCTTTATGGTCAGGCACTTACACCCTTGGGGAGAAGTTATGCAGGATGAGAGGTTAGCGCTTACTATTAAGACCCTGGAGCAGCAGATAGCCGACATGCATCGCTGGTGGGATGCTGAAGGGCCTGCTCAGGGGTCAGAGGCTATGGCTAAGACCCTTCAGGGGTTAGTGAATATCGGAGATAAATTACAGGCTATCCAGCAGGAGCTATATCAATGGAAGGAGGAACTAGCCCAGCTTAGAGCTCAGGAGAAACTCTACCACACTCTCTTCGACGAGAGCTTAACCGGTGAATTCATTTCTAGGCCAGATGGTCAGATCATGGCCTGCAATCAGGCTTTTGCCCATATATTTGGTTTTTCCTCGGTCGAAGAGGCCAGAGGGTATAATCTCAGCCTCTTGTATCCTGATCCGCAATCGTGGAAGGATTCCCTTGACCTGCTACAAAAAGTAAGAAGGATTGAATATCATGAAATAGAGCTTTGTCGACGGGATGGTCAGCCGGTTGAGGTTATTGAAAAAAAATTTGGCAGATTCGACGATCAGGGCCGATTGATCGAAATAGGAGGGTATCTTTTTGATATCACCGATCGAAAGCTATTCGAGGCCCAGCTTTGCCGGTCACAGAAGATGGAGGGAATCAGGAGATTGTCTAATCATATAGCCCATAAATTCAATAACTTTCTGGTAGGAATTAAAGGCTACAGCGATCTTTTGCTCTCTAATCTCGAAAGCTGCGACCCACGGCGCCAGGATGTTGAAGAAATCAGCAAAGCGGCTGCTCAGGCAGTTGCTTTGACCCACCAGCTCCTGAGTTTCGGTCGGAAAAACTCCTCTCTCCAACTTCAGGTGATAGACCTAAAGAGCCTGGTGAGCAATCTGTGTGGGAAATTCAGATCTTTTGTCGGCGAAGGCATAGAGCTGATCGTTACCTTCGACCAAGGCGGCCCTAGTCTGATAAAGGCTAACCCAGCCCAGATTGAGATGATTCTAACCACTCTGCTTATTAATTCCGTGGAGGCAAGCCAAGCTGGTGGCCAGATCATCATCGCTGTAGCCAATGTTCACCTAAAGGGGGGCTCATCTTGCTGCTGCCAGCGGCAAGATGGAGGCGTTCCGCCAGCCCTTCCCCAGGTAATGTTGTCAGTGGCTGACCACGGCTGCGGTATGGATGAGGAAACCCAATCTCGGATTTTCGAACCCTTCTTTACCACCAAGTATAAGCAGGGGAAAGAGAGAGGGTTTGGGTTGGCCACAGTTTATAGGCTGGTCGAGCAGAGCAGTGGACGCATTTTCGTCTCTAGCCGGCTGGGTGCGGGGACAGTGTTTAAAATAATCTTTCCGAGGATCACAGAAGATAACCAAGACTCTGCAGCTTAGGCAAGGGAAGGCCGCCTCAAGGCGCACTATCCACTAGAAGGCAAAGGTTTCCTGCGGCTTAGGCAAGGAAAGACTCGCCTAGAGGCACCCTAGCCATCGGATCTTCATGTTCCAGCCCTCATGTCCAGCCTCTCGTGATCCAACTGCCGGTGCCTGCCGCGCTGGCAGGGTGGACCTCAAGGTAGCGGGGCATGCGCTCTCGAAGCTCCTGAACATGGCTGATAATGCCTACGATTCGCTCCTGCTGTGTTCGAAGCCGCTCTAGGGTATTCATAACCAGGTCCAGTTTTTCGCTATCCAGGCTGCCAAATCCTTCATCAAGGAAGAAAAACCCAAGATGTTGTGATCTTCCCCGCGACTGAACCTGGGATGATAGGGCTAGGGCTAGAGAGAGTGCGGTCAGGAAGGTTTCTCCGCCAGAGAGAGTGTATACTGGCCGCTCCTTACCTCCATTGAAGTTGTCAATCATGAAAAAGTTATTCTCCTGATCCACCCGCAAAGCATAGCGGCCGCTGGTGAGAAAGCCCAAACACTCAGAGGCTTCACGGCACATATAGGCTAGGTATTCATGGCTTAGGAAGGTAACCAAGGCACGGCCCCTAAACAGCCGGGCTAGCTCATCGGCCCGCTCAATCCGGGCATCTATTGACTTTATCTCCTGCTCGATCTGCTGCCAGCGCTGGTGATTTTTCTCAAGCCGCTCAAGCTCTCCGCTCACTACTGCAAGCTTTCGGTTAGCCTCATCGGCCTGCTGCTCTAGGCTTTTGAGCCGCTCTGTGAGCTCCTCATAGGCAGCGGGATCAAACTGCTGCCCGGCCAGATGCTCGGCTATATCCTTTAGCCTATATTCGGTCTGGGTAACCGCATCCTGGTATTGCTTGATCTCCTGCTTCAGCCTAGCCACCGCCTCTCGCGTCCGCAAGGCCTGCTGCATGGCTTCGATTGAGGGAAAGCGCTCTTTCTGAAGCTGCTGGCTGAGTGAGACCTTGGCCTGCTCTTCATGTTCAGTCAGGTTATCTAGTTTCCCTCGGCAGGCATCAAGCTCTCGGGTAAGCTCTTGAAGGCGCTGTTCAGAATTCCGAAAGTTAGTCTCGGCTTTTTTAAATCGTTCATCAAGATCAGCAATGGCCGACTCATTTCCCTCAATTAGGCTGCGGATAGCTCGGCCCTGAGTTACGGCTTGAATCGAGCGGTCAAGCTCATCTAAACTTTTGGCCAGATCGCTTAGGCTCTCTTTGAGAGCGGCCTGTCGGGCCTCAAGCTTGCTCTTCTTTTCCTTCTCCTGCTCGATCTTCTGCCGGAGGCGATCAAGGGAGTCGGTCTGTTTTTTCTGCTCCTCCCGAAGGCGAGCTACTTCCTCATCCTGCCTTGATAGGCTATGGTAGCTTTCCCTGATCTTATCCCTAGAAAGACCTTGGGCCAGATGCGAAAACTCAGCCAAAACCCTCTGGTGCTCATCCTCCATAGCGGCTATTTTCCCCTTCTGCCGCTCAACTTCCTCGGCCTTGGCCGAAAGAGTAGCGGTTATTTTAGCCAGGTTAAGTTCAAGCTGGGATAGTCTTTGTTGCTCATCTTGAAGGCTCTTTTTTTCCCTCTCCCAGCGGGCGAGCTCCTGTTTAATTCCCTCGGGTAGAGCCGGGGCAGGATGCTGCCTTGAGCCGCAGACCGGGCATGGCTCACCATCCTTAAGACGCAGGGCAAGATGGGCACCCTCACTTCGCTGTTTGAGGGAATCAAGCGCCTCCTCACAGTTAAGGAGAGCCTGCTTGAGACCGCATCGCTCTGCCTCAAGCAAGGGCTCTACCCAGCAGCCGCTTATCTCCCAGCCTTGGGGCAAAAGGAGGGCTGCTTCCTGCTGCCGAGACGACCAAAAGATTGAGGCGGCAAGGTGCTCTTCGACAGCTTTCTTTTTCTGCTGCTTGGCCTTTTCTTGTTCCTCAATGGTTTTATTCAAACTGTCCTGCTCAAAAGTCAGGCACTTTTCTTTTTCCTCAAGCAGGGAAAGGTACTTGTAGGCTTCCGAGATGAGGCGCTTTTGCTCAGGATCAATCTTGTAGTTCTCAATCTGCTGATTGAGGCTCAAGAGCCGATCCTTTTCGGTCTGAAAGTTTTGCTGGTCAGCAGCCAGCTCCCTCTCAAGCTGAGAAAGCTCGAGGTTAAGCTTTGAGCTTTCAGCCTGCTTTTTAGCCTGCTCTTTTTTCTTCTCCTTGCTTTGCTCATAAAAGGTAAGACAGCTCTTTAGCCTCTCCCGGCGCTCAAGGAGCTGATCACGCTTCTCATCCCGCTCCTGGCGGATCAGCCGATAGGTTTTGTCAAACTCCTGGTGTCTCTCCTGCTGATCCTGGAGAGCTTTCTGCTTCTGGGCCAGGCTATCGGCCTCTTTCTTTCTCTCGGTCTGGAGGCTTTTTAGCTGATCAAGATAGCTTCGGCAGCGCTCGGCCCGCTCAGCCAGGTCAATCTCTTCTTCTTTTTGCTTTATGGTGAGCAACTGGGCATCAAGCTCTTTCTTTTTTTTCTCAAGCTGCGCTTTTTCTTCAAACCACTCCTTGATCCGCCTAGCTTTTTCCTCTTCCTGGCGCAGGCTGTTGAGACTTTTTTTGTACTCTTCAACTTGATGAGAAAGATGCGCCTTTTCCTCCCTCTTGGCCTCAAGAAGTGAGAGTGAGCAGTCACCAAGCCCCCGCAGCTCGCCCTCTAGCTTCTCCTTCTCTTGCTTGGCCTGCTCCTTAGCTTGACTTGCCTTCTGATATAGACTGTCTCCATAGCAGGACAGGTTAAAGATCTTCTCCAGCATAACTGCTTTATTTTTGTTCCCTAGGGAGAGAAAGGCATCGAATTTCCCTTGGGGCAGAACCACGGCTTTGGTAAAATCATCTCTAGTCAAGCCGATGAGATTCTCGATAGTCTCGGTTACTTCACCGATTCTCTCTGCTTTGGGGATAAACTCACCGCTTGCAGGATCAAATTGGCAAAGGCGAGAGAGTTTATTAATTGCGGCTAGCTGATCATCTTTTTTCCCCATCTGATAGCGTTGCTCAACCAGATAGCGCTCTCCCCCAAGCTCAAACTCAAATTTCACCCAGAGCTGGTTGCTGTTTTGGTTAATAATACCCCGCGTGCCTTTGTTAGCCCTCTCCACATCACCGTAGAGAGCTAGGGTCATGGCATCGAGAATGGTTGATTTTCCAGCGCCCGTAGGCCCAAAGATGCCGAATAAGCCCTTGGCCCCAAGCCAGGCAAAATCAATATCTTGGGGATCGCAATAGCTGTGCAGGCCGCAAAATTTAAGTCGTAGCGGTTTCATAAGCTAACTTATCCTCTTCTCCCTGACCATTCCTTAATCATCTGCCTCCTCAAGGTTTTCAGTCAATTCTACAAAAAGATCAATCAGCTCTGGTGAGGGCTCGGCATTAGCGTTTTTTTCTTTATAAAAGGCTATGAATTTTTCGATCAGGGAAAGCTCGGCTAGCCGCCTTGGGGCTATTTGCGGCTCAGCCGCCTCTCCTTGTTGAGGCAGGATTGCTCGAAGATTAACAATCCGGCTGTGTCTGCTTTTTAGCTCTCTCATCTGCGGGCTGCTTAAAGGGGTCGGATGGATGATTTCCATATCTACCCACTGATTTTGATTTTCCAGCTGACTGCACCAGGCCAGGGCCTGCTGGTAGGAGGGAAAGGTTTTTCGCACCAGGGGGAAGCCAGATTTTAAGGGCAGATCAACTATCTTGACCTCCCGAGCTGGCTCAGCCTCAATTAGAATTACTTTTTTTTGCTGTCCAGCCTCGGAAAAGCTATAGGCCAGTGGAGAGCCGCTGTAGCAGACAGGATAGCCAGGCTCATAGAAGGATTGAGGCCGATGGAGATGCCCCAGGGCCACGTACTGAACATAAGAAGATGAGGGCAGGTCCGTAGCCTGGATGGCGTTTAGCCCACCGATGGATAGGATGCGCTCATCAGAGGTTATGCCTTGGCCATAGAAGAGGTGCGAGAGAATGATATTGACCGTATCTTTCCTAAACTCTCTGGTCATAAGATTGAGGAGCTCTTTAACTTTGTTGCGGTAGTCAAGGGCTATTTTTTGATCATCAGGCTGCTGGGGGGAGTCGTTGGTAAAGTGGAGGTCAAATAGCTCACCTAGCCTGGCCTCTGAAGGGTAGGCCAGAGTGACCAAGGTGGCCTGATGATCACAGCCCGGGATCTGCAGGCGGACCCAACCAGGGCCGCTGGCTGTGCGCTGCACTCTGCCTGGTGCGCCTCCTGCTGAGACCGTATCTTTAGGAAAGCCGACCAGGGTAATGCCATGATGCCTGGCTAAATACTCAGGAGCAGAAAGCCGCTCTGGATTGTCATGGTTTCCAGCAATGACCACTACTCCGCGCCTTCCATTCTCAGATAGCTTTTCTAGGGCATAGTAGAAAAGGTCCTCAGCCTCTGCCGACGGGTTGAAGGTATCGTAGATATCACCGGCAATTAGGACAAGATGTGCATTTTGCTCTACTACCATCTGGTGTAGCTCGTCAATGAAGTCCCTTTGCTCTTGAATACGAGAGATTCCATCGAGGGTTTTGCCAAGGTGCCAATCCGAGGTATGAATAATCCGCATCATCTTCTCCTTATTGATTTAGGGGGAAACCCTTTTGAAAAATGGTTTCCCCCTAATCACCCTTTTCCTAAAACTTTTAATAACTTAACCTTGCAATAACTCTTGGGAAGATAATTATGAAAACTTTAAAGTTTTAGGAGGATGGTTTGGAAGGAACCCTTTTTCAAAAGGGGTTCCTTCCAAAAAGCTTTTCATCTTAAGAAAATAGCGAAAAAAAGGGATAAATTGGCCTTGATTGATTAGATGATAGCCCAAGCTAAATAGGAAAGTCAAGGGGATTTCGAGACGATAAATAATATAAAAAAATTGATAACGCCACCTGGCGTTATCTTTTCCGTTTGTTTTTTATCCTTACTTTTACTGTTTTCCCAATCAAAAGGTTATCATGAAAGAGCGACTTGGCGAGCTCCTCCTCAAGGCGAAAATGATCACTGAAGAGCAACTCCAGCAGGGATTGGAGGAGCAGAAAAAATCAGGTGGCCGGCTTGGCTATAACCTGATTAAGCTGGGGTTCCTCAAAGAGGAGGATATCCTCTGGTTTTTAAGTAAGCAGTATGGAGTGCCGACCATCAATTTAAACAACTTCGAGATCGACGAAGAGGTGGTCAAACTCATTCCCCAGGATCTGGCGAAAAAATATAGCTGTATTCCTGTCAGTCTCATGTCCGGTATCCTGACTCTGGCCATGGTTGATCCTTCCAACGTTTTTGCCATCGACGATATCAAATTCCTGACCGGCTATTCGGTGGAAACCGTAGTTACTTCAGAATCATCCTTCAAAAAAGCCTTTGACAAGTATTATCGGAAAAAGAAAACCTCAACAGCGGAGATCAATGCCAAGGATTATGATCTTGATGATCATGAGGAGAGCGGATCAAGCGTTGATTTTTCAGAGGATATGGATGATTCGGTGGTTGATGTCGATGATTTTGATAACATTGTCAAGGGTGCGATTGACAATGTGGAAGTGGTGGAAGAGCAGGATGATGAAGCCATTTTGGATGTTGATGCTCCAATAGTTAAGCTGGTCAACGGTCTGTTGATTAAAGCGGTCAAGATGGGAGTCAGCGATATCCATATTGAACCGTACGAGAAGAGTTTTCGGGTTCGCTACCGCCTGGATGGGGTCTTGAGAAAGGCGATGGGATTACCGCTCAAGATCAAAAATGCAGTGGTTTCACGAATCAAGATCATGTCAAAGCTAGACATTGCCGAAAAGCGGCTTCCCCAGGATGGCCGGATCAAGCTGAAGCTGGGGAAAAAAAGAGATATGGATTTTCGGGTCTCGGTACTGCCGACCCTATTTGGGGAAAAAGTGGTTTTGCGTCTTCTGGACAAATCTAACCTCCAATTAGATATGAGTAAACTGGGATTTGAGCCCAAAGCTCTTGAGCTTTTTCAGGAGGCCATCCATAGCCCTTATGGCATGGTCCTGGTAACAGGCCCTACCGGCAGTGGCAAGACCACGACTCTCTACTCTGCCCTCAATCAGCTCAACAACGAGGAAACTAACATCATGACGGCTGAAGATCCGGTAGAATTTAACCTGCCTGGGATCAATCAGGTTCAGATCAAGGAGCAGATCGGTTTGACCTTTGCCGCTGCCCTTCGTTCTTTTCTCCGGCAGGATCCGGACGTAATCATGGTAGGAGAAATCAGGGATACCGAGACCGCTGAGATTGGGATCAAAGCAGCCCTAACCGGCCATTTGGTATTGAGCACTCTTCATACGAATGATGCACCTGGCACTATTGGCCGATTATTAAATATGGGGGTAGAACCATTTCTCGTTTCCTCAGCCGTGCTCTTGATTGTGGCCCAGCGGCTAGCCCGGCGCATATGCCCTCAGTGCAAGGAGGAAATCAAGGTGCCAGAGAAGGCCCTGATTAGACTGGGATTTTCACCTGAAGAGGTTGGAGAGCTGAAAATCTACAAGGGAAGGGGGTGCAGCAATTGTAATAATACTGGCTACAAAGGGCGAATTGCTCTCTATGAGGTCATGAAGATTACCGAGCCGATTAGGCTTCTTATTCTAAATGGAGCTCCGGTTAATGAACTGAAAGCCCAGGCCCGGCGTGAGGGAATGAAAACTCTCAGAGACAGCGGCTTGCAAAAGATTCGAGAAGGAATCACCACCATTGAGGAAGTGCTGCGGGTATCGTTCAATGATTAAACCCTGACTAATTGACTCTGACTATACGGCGGCTTTGAATATGCGCTCACACTATGCTGAAGCGGGCATTAAGATGCAGGACCTTTTGCGGGTCATGTTCTTAGAGAAGGCCTCAGACCTGCACCTGACCATCGGTGTTCCCCCTCAGGTGAGGGTAAGTGGACAGATCCGCCCCCTCGACTACCCTTCTCTATCGCCTGAGGATACTCGGTATCTGGCCTTTGAAATCCTGACCGAAGATCAGAAAAACAAGCTCGAGAGAAACCGTGAGCTTGATTTTTCCTTTGGGGTCAGCGACTTGAGCCGATTTCGGGTTAATGCTTACTACCAGCGGGGAAGTATTGCTTTGGCTGTACGAAGCATTCCCTTTACCATCCCCACCTTACAGGAGTTAAATCTTCCGGCCGCAGTTGTCGGCGAACTGTGCGAGCGGCCCAGAGGGCTTATTTTGGTTGCTGGCCCAGCAGGGTCTGGAAAATCAACCACCCTGGCGGCTATGATTGAGTGGATCAATACCCATGCTCACAAGCACATTATAACGGTTGAGGATCCGATCGAATACCTCCACAGCCATAAACAGTGCATGATCAATCAGCGGGAATTGCACGCAGACACTCGCTCCATGGCCAGAGCACTTCGGTCCGTCCTGCGGGAGGATCCCGATGTGGTCATGATCGGTGAGATGCGCGATCTTGAGACTATGGAGGCAGCCCTGACCATTGCCGAGACCGGACATCTTACCCTGGCCACACTCCATACTGACTCCTGTGTTCAATCAATCAACCGAATTATTGATGTCTTTCCTCCATATCAGCAAAATCAGGTCAGAACTCAGCTTTCCTTTCTCTTGGAAGGCATTCTCTGTCAGCAACTATTACCCAAACAGTTTGATCAGGGGCGCATATTGGCCCTGGAAATCCTCATTCCCAATCACGCCATTCGGAATCTTATCCGGGAAAACCAGGTTCAGCAGATCTACAGTCTCATGCAGAGCGGAAGTCTAAAATATGGAATGCAAACCATGAACCAGGCACTTTTTTCCCTGTATAGGGCAAATCTTATCAGCCGGGAAAGCGCCTTGGGCAGATCCTCATATCCGGCTGAGTTGCTTCAGATGATGCAAAACAGCAAAACATAGAAGGAGCAAAGGCAAGCCATGCCCGTATTTCAATACGTAGGAAAATCCCTTCAAGGAAAATCAGTCAGCGGTGAGATCGAGGCTGAAAACGAAAAACAGGCTGCCAGAGAACTTAGAAAACAGGCTGTCATAGCCACTTCTCTAAAGAAAAAGGCTAAATCCATTGATCTTAAATTCCCCGGTCTGGGGAAAAAGAAAGTAACCATTCGAGACATTGTTATTTTCACTCGGCAGCTCTCTACCATGATTGATGCCGGTCTGCCCCTGGTTCAGTCCCTTGAAATCCTATGTGCTCAGACTGAAAATTCAACCCTGGCCCAGAGCTGCCGTGAGGTTAAACAATCGGTTGAGGGTGGCTCATCATTTGGCGATGCACTGCGTAAGCACCCGAAAATTTTTGACAGCCTGTATGTAAACATGGTGGATGCAGGGGAGCTGGGCGGAATCCTTGACACCATTTTAAACCGACTGGCCATTTACATTGAGCGGGCTATGAATTTGAAAAAAAAGGTCAAATCAGCCATGGTTTACCCAATCGTCATTGTTATTGTGGCTGTAGTGATCGTAGCCGGGCTGCTTATCTTTGTCATTCCGCAATTTGCCAACCTTTTTACCAGCTTCGGCGGAGCCTTGCCTGCCCCAACCCGCATAGTTATAGCTATGAGCAATTTTTTGGCCGGCTGGGGTGGAGGGGGTATATTTCTCTTTGTGGCCTTAATCAGCGTTTCCTTGAGGAAATTTTATCAGACCGAAAAGGGGAGGCTGGCTATTGACAGCTTCATGCTTAAGACGCCGGTGTTCGGCATTCTGATTCGCAAAGTGGCTGTAGCCAAATTTGCCAGAACACTTGGAACCCTAATCAGCAGTGGAGTGCCGGTGCTGGATGCTATGGACATTACGGCCAAGACGTCAGGCAACAAGGTGATAGAGCTAGCCTTGATCGAAGCTAAATCCAGCATCAGTGAAGGCAAAACCATGGCCGAGCCGCTCGGCCAGAGCAAGGTTTTCCCACCGATGGTGGTCCAGATGATCACCGTAGGAGAAACCACCGGAGCCCTGGACAATATGTTGGGTAAGGTAGCCGACTTCTACGATGATGAAGTTGATGTGGCGGTCGAAGCTTTGACCTCTATGCTTGAGCCAATGCTCATGGTTTTCCTCGGGGTAGTGGTTGGATTTATCGTGGTGGCCATGTATCTGCCGATATTCAAGCTGGCTGCGGCTATTGGATAATGCTTTTGGGTAATGTTGACCAGTTCCTTTGATTTTTGATTAATGGTGCATGAAGAGATTGGGTTATGATCAGGCAGCCACAGATTCCCCGATCAGCCTTGCCAGGGCAAGATCCTGTACTTTTAACCAGGATCAAGTGGTTGATTATCATTAGAGCCATTGTGGTTACTCTGATTTTGGGGTCGATCACTATCCTTCAGGTCAGGAATCCCACAGCCTCGGTTCTCCCACTCTCCACGCTGATCATTATTACCTATGTCATGACTATCCTGTATGCCATAATACTTCGTCTTAAGCCGCCCGATGCAGTCTTTTTCGCCTATATTCAGATCTGCGGCGATCTTATTATTGAAACTGCACTTATTTTTTATACCGGAGGAATCAGAAGCCCTTTCTCCTTTGCCTATATCCTGACAATCATCATTAGCAGCATCTTGCTGTCTAGGCGCAGTAGCCTGATTGTAGCCAGCATCAGCAGTTTG
>Ga0207433_10013237_pt1 | contig 12175 bp, 15 predicted proteins | sample YelNatPaOPGAMG01_FD_187559 | JGI IMG/M metagenome (GOLD analysis project Ga0207433, IMG submission 187559) | Hot spring thermophilic microbial communities from Obsidian Pool, Yellowstone National Park, USA - OP-RAMG-01 (SPAdes) (version 3) | ecosystem: Environmental > Aquatic > Thermal springs...
AAACGACAACGAGGCTGAACAAAAATCCAAAGAATTGATGACCAAGAGCATGGATGCACTCGACACACTTGCAGAAGAAATAGTCAAAATCCCAACCCAAAAAAGAGAAGCGATTGCTGGAACGATGGATGCTCTACCACTTTTGGATACAGAAACAACAGCATATTTCAATGTTACTCCTACTACAGCTGAAAAGGCTTGGAAGGAAAAGACAGAAGGAGTGCAGTTCTTCTCAACTCCACCAGTGATAGACCCAAAAGAGAAAAAGGTCATAAAGGATTCAAAATGGTAATAAAATTATGAAGGAGGTGAAAAAATGGATGTAAAAAAAGCTGCAGAAATCATAAACAAAAACATAGTGGATTTGGTTTTGGAGAAAAGTGAGAATATCAAAAAAGCTGCTGCTGAAGATGCAGATGTAGATGCAGAAGAAATAAAGGTGGATATCGAAGAAGAAGACATAGGAGCGGGCAAAGGAAAAGGCAAAGGAAAAGGCAAAGGACCAGAAGAAGGAAGTGATGTGTCTGACGAAGTGTCTGATGTTGTAGACGCTCTTACAGATGTTATCAGTGATATTAGCGATGATTTAGAAATCCCAGTTGAAGAAGCCATAGACATCGTCGAAGAAGTTGTAACCGATGAGGAAGCCAAAGAAGAACTAGCGGAAGGTGCAGAAGAAAAACTGGCAGTGAAAAAAGCTATGAAGAGAAAAGTGAAAGCATCAATTGCAAAATTAGGAGCGCCTGCAGAGTAAAATAAACTTATTTTTATTACTCAAAAAGGAGGTGATAAAATGGTCAGCATTAAATATCTTGGCAGAATAATTGAGCATTATCCTGTTCCTGATGATTACGGAGAGGGACACACCTGGATGCCTGGAGAGCTTTTGACATTAGACAGCAATGGTAAATTGACCAAAGCCGACGACACTTCTACTGGGATGATTGGAATAGCTATGGAAATGAGGCAAGCACCTGTTGAGAATTACTACATTTTTGACCAGACCAAGACAGCAGGTGTTGGCTCTGTCCTCACAGGCGAAGCAGTCATCGAAACAGATGTCTACGAATCTGGTGTAACATTTGCAGTGAATGATGAGTTAAGAGTTGGACCGAATGGAAAGATTACCAACACTGGTACTGGAAAGGCAATTGGAAGAGCAAGAAAATTTGAGAATGGTGTATTGACATTATTCTTCAGACCAGAACTATAAGGCATTTTTCCACTGAGCAGTCCAGACTGTCCTCGAGATAAGTCCTCTGATTTTCCAAAATCTTACTCACAATCCATCTCTAACGAAGCATTAAGCACAAAGGAGGTGAAAGTGCTATGGCAAGAGAACTCAATATAGAAGAAAAGAACGAACTTTTAGCTCGGTATTTCGAAACAGACCAGGGAAGAAGGATTATAGCCCAGACGATGCTCGAGCCCTTCAAACTTGGTAGGGATTATGTTGCAATTAATCGCAATATTTTCGCAGTTCATAACGTCCCTACTGGGTATCCGCTCTGGTACGATAAAGATCCACAGTTCACAGCAGTTGTATTAGCCAACGACGGAATGGTTCCAATCGAAGTAGTCAAGGCAGACAGAGTTGCTTATGAACCTTATCTTATCACAGAACTCGTCAGGATTGGGGTAACAGAAGTTGCCATCAGAAGGTTTGACATCCTCGACAGGGCTCAGAAAAAAGCAGCTATAGAAATCGCAAAAAAGGAGGACACCAAGGCATTCTTGGCGATTGATTTTGCAGCTACACAGGCAACAGGACACAATACAGTTGTAACATCCAACGCAGGCACCACCAGAGCTGTGTTAGCCAGCCTTGTAGCAGAGTTGGAAAAATGGAATGCTCCAGCTGTAACACTCTTAATGCATCCCAAGCAGTTCAGAGACATAAGAGTATGGAGCAGGAACGAATTGGATGTCGTAACCCACTATCAAATCAGAAAAACAGGATATTTAGCAGATTTGTGGGGAGCAGCAATCAGATGCTCTATGCTCGTCCCAGAGGGTAAAATTTACGCAATTTCTGAGCCACAGTTGTTTGGTGTCCTTTCTGTTAGGATAGACCTCAGCTCCTGGGAAGCGCCCGACCAGGACAGATTACAATACGGTTGGGTATTCTTTGAATACCTGGCACACATAGTTGTAGTTGCTCAGGGTTGCGCAGCTGCAACAATAACTGGTCAGGTTAGCTAATCCTGAACTATGGAAACAGTCTGGGCTGCTCGGTAGAAAATGAAGAAAATTGTGAAAAATGAAAAGGCTAATAATAGACAAAACATTACAATATTATGGAGTTGTGGCGGATGTTTTGTATTTAGACACAGAGAACAAGAACGCAGGAGTTGCTTTTTCCATTTTGAACACAGATATTAGTTGGACCGCTAACACAGACCAGTATGGAGTTTGTCGCACTACTTTTTCCATCACCAAAGACAAGTTCAAAGCTGGCAATGTTTACATCTTGCAGTGTGATTGTGGAGGTAATACTGTTCAAACACAGTTTTTAGTTAGTTATGGTGCAACTTTGGTAGACAAATATCTTGAGCACCTTTTGGCTGGTTTCAGGAATGTTTATGTTGGAGATGAATTAGCATTATTATCTTCTGGTGGGGAGTACTTCTACACTACTTTTGGCAATTGGGTATTAAACACACCAGAAAGGCATTATTACAAAAACAGGACGCAGGAGCTGAAGGAGTTCATCGATGTTATGCCAGATTTTGATGGAAGAGTATACACCAATTTGGTGGATGCTAATAGTGGAGACGAACTAACCTGCACATACGTGTTCAACTACTTTACGGATATGGATTTTTATTCTGCCTTGTGCTACGGTTTGAACTATTTTAATATGAAAGAGCCAATTTCACATTATGATTTGGAGACCTTACCACCAGCTTTTTCTGCAGCGGTGGTGCTGGAAGCATACACATTTTTGTTGGAGAAGTTTTTGAACGATTTGAGCTTTTACAACCAATCAACACTGTTCAGGAATGTAGACCAACTCAAAGCAGAAATAAACGGCAGGATAAACACAGCCAAGACAGAGTTGGAAAGAATGCTAGCAAGTAAAATGTCCTTAATGCTGTCTATCACAAGACCAGCAGTGATAACTGGCTACAGATTTCCTGTTCCTTATGCAATCAACGAGTGGAATTGGAAATACCTAACAATTGGACAGATTATCCCCAAGAATTTATATTTAGGACAAACATAACATTCAGAAAAAAGGAGGATGGATGAGTGCGGACAAAAGCAGAAGGAGTTGGGAGGAAATGAAAGAGAACAAAAACTTTGCAGATGAGAATAATAATATGTCTTTTGAAGAAATAAAAGAAATACTCCCAAATGTAGACACAGAAGAAAAGTTCAGGATTTACACAATCACATCTTTGAAGTCCTTGCGGAAGGAAATAAAAATCTTGAATGAAAAGGTGGACAGCTTGGATGAAAAGTTGGAAAAAGTCTGTGAAAATATTAGCGAGGAGATGTCCTCAATCAAGCAGCAACAAGATGAAATACAATCCAAATGCAAAACTTGTGAAGCTACTAACCAAAAGGAGCATAAACTATATTTCAAGCTAATGATATGGGCATTAGGGATTGTGATATCGCTTTTAGGAGTAGTAGCTTACAGTGTGAGAAAATGAGGTGATAAAATGGCTTATTATTCTGGCACATCACAAGAAGTTCAAATGTTTTTGGATGGAGTGCTGTCTATCGGAACAGGCAGAGCCAACCTTCCAACAGAAGAAGTGGAAAAGCACCAAGCAGCTGTAGACGAATTCATAAACGCAAGATTGTCCTCCACTTATGCTGTGCCTTTGAAACAGATAACAAGAGACGGAAACACAAAATATCCAGACCCAATACCTTATATAGCCAAGAGACTGGTAGCAGCCAGTTTAATCAGTACATTCTATTCTGGCGAAGCTCCTAATGTCTCCGAGCAGGCACGAAGACTAAGAGAAGAAGCGCTCTTTGACCTCGAATCGCTAATTAATGGAATAGGTGCTGGCACAGTCAGGCTGGAAGGCCAAAGATTAATCTCAAAAGTAAGAGCTGCCAAATCCACCCTCCAGCCACAGCCAGTACCAGGTACTCCTGTTGAAACACCTACAGGTGGCATAGGAGTGAAATAAAATGGAAGAACTGAAAAAACTGAATATAACTGAACTGGCGAAAGAAGTGAAAAAGCTAATTAACTACAATTCATTCGTTCCAGAAACAGAATTAGCTCGGGATGAAGAGATATATATAACTTACACCAGTTCAGATGAGAAGAATTTGGAAACTATTTTGCGCAGACTGGTCAGAATTACAGCTGACGTGGTGTTGGAGTTTTCTAAACAGATGGAAAATAAAGAGTTATGAGCAAAATAAAAGTACCAGATGTTGGACAAATTTATTCAAAAATCAAGGAAATATTAGAAAGCCAAGACAACCTACAGGTATTGGACAGCATTGTGAAGGAATTTGATAGCAATGCTTCGTTCCAAGGTGTGATAGTGGGCAGTTACAAAGTAATTGGAAATTTCCCCTGTGTGGCGATTATACCAGGAGCGATTGTTCCTACACCAGTAGGTTCAGGATATTCTTTCGAGTTCAGATTTGATTTTGACATAGGAATATACACCAAAAACATAATGCATCACGAAGCTTACTTCTACCACTGGAAACTAACTCAAACCATTTGGGAGATATTAGCTTCTCCAGATTACGAGAGATGGGCATTAGCAGATGGAACAATTTATTTGTTCAACATATTCAGAGGAATAGACCAAGGGGTTGTAGAAGGTGGAGCAGTGAGAGCATCCATAATTCACGCTACTGCTTTGTGCAGAAAGACATTATTGACAACTTGATTGCGTTATAATTTTGTAAGGAGGTGAAAAAATGGGCATAGTTGGAAACACTGGAATAGGTTATCGTGGGTTCTTAATTCTGGACACAGGAACGAGCAAAATACTGTTGCCTTGCACTGGAGCGGGACCAGACATCACTCCAACTTTAATCACACCTGATAACATTCACGGCTCAGTTGATGCCGACGACTCTCAGCAAGCTCACAGAATCCACTATGCAGAAGGACAGGTAACTTACGAAGGAGACATAGAATTTCCGTTTTACGAAGACAACACAGTCTGGGAAGTGATAAAGAATTGGATATACACCAATCGAACCACTCCTATGCCAACTGTTTACTTTTCCCCAGATGGAGCATTAATCCACAAATATTCCGACGTTTATGTCGCCACAGCAGACATATCTAACAGAGGAGCGAATAACCTCATAACCATAAGGCTCAGAATAGTTGCAGAGCACAGAACAGAACCAGGGAGTGGCGAACTTTCTGGAATAACCTTGAACCTGCTTTCTACAGAAGCCACACAGAACAAAGTTCCAGTTCCATTCTGGAGAAGTATGATGGAGTTGGAAAACATTTACACTGACACCACAGGATTAGTTCCAACAGCTTGGGAAATTAGGATAAACCATAACACCACAACAGTTTTTGTTGCCAACGGCTCTAATGAACCGTACGCAATAAAACAAGGATTGGTTGTTGTAGAAGGTAGGATAACTCTATACAAGGAAGGTGGTGTCCCTCTCCCAAGCCACAGAAAAGGTAAGGTAGTAATTAAGGTTGGAGGAACTCTGCCTGGCAGTCCATTCGTTACATTCACTATGAACAACGTGGCTTTGGTGAGATACCCATATCCGATGAGAGCACCTAGTGAAGTAACCACAAGAGATTTGGAATACCAGGCATTCGCTGGTAAATACAACGCAACCCAACCTGACGATTACAAACTGCCGGCATTACAAATCTCATAAACTAAACAGGAGGTGAAGAAATGTCCTATTTGCCTGAACTTGAACTGGAAGAAAAGGACAGATTGGATTGGGTGGGAGAATTGATAAGGAGAGCAGAAAAAAAAGCAGAAACCAAAAAGGCGGAAACTGAAAAACAAACTCCAACTGCTGATAAGCAAGCTACTAAAAAGAGATTCTCCGTCTGGGATGTTTTGGAAGGACAGATAATCAAAGCTGGCAAAATAGTATGGTAAAAGTGCTCCTATGGATGTGATGGAAATAATTGCCGATTGTGCCAGGAGGAACAAAGTGGTGAGAATTCAATACACTAAATTGACTACAGGTGAAACCAAAACTTATTTCATAGAACCGTATTCTGTCAGGCAGGAAATGTATTTGTTTGGCTACGACACACACGAAGGAAAAATCAAAAAATTTTATATACCTAACATTTTAGATGCACAGGAAACTGATGAAGAATTCTACCCACGATGGCCTGTAGAACTTTGATGTTTGAAAATCAAAGGGAAAAACCCAGACGATTGCTCTCCGAAGACAACTAATCCAACGACCTCTGAACAACGGACAAACCGAAAAGGAGGTGCAAAATGTCCAAAATCTTCGTAACAGAGCAGGATACAATCAAGACAGAACTCTATGTTGACTATTCTGGAGAGAGACCGTTAGCTATAATCCATCCTGATAGGAATTTGCTGATTGCTTCTGGTGCATTTGAAGGAAAAAGCGAAGACGAAATAAACAAATTTTTTGAAGAGGCAGAAAAAGCATTTCAGGAAAGAATAAAGCAATCCGCAGTAAAGCTGGAATGGATGCTCTGGCGCTACTGGGATTACAGAACTCGTATGAAGTTGGAAAAATTGGCTACTGTCCAAAATCCTGTAACCAGAACATCGGAAATAGACCCTAACATTTTGAATGAGTTGAAAATAAAGTATTTGTTGCTCGATTGGTCATTCACAGATGAGAACGGGAACAAAATTGTTTTAAAAAGAGAAGGCGACCAACTAACCAAGGAAAGTTTTGAGTTGGTTATGAAAATGGAGCCGAATTTGCTCTTGAGCTTTTTGGCAGAATTGAATTCTCGGCTCTATATGTTGAAAACCGAGATAAAAAAAAATCAGGACGGAATTAGTGAGAACAGAAAAGGTGGATGACCCAGACATAGCAGAAATGGAAATCTACAAATATTTTTGGAAGGAGTACGGATTGAATATGGAACAGGTGCAGAAAATGGACCCAAAGTTGGTGGACAAATTGCTGGTTTACGCAGATGCACGAGCAGAACTAGAACAAAGTAAAATAGAAAAAGCAGCACGAGGAGGTAGGTAACTATGCCCGAACCAACAGGAGCAGGAGCTGTAGGAGCAGGAGCTGCGGGAGCAGGAGCTGTAGGAGTTGGTGAGACAGCGTTTAAGTTTGGGGTAACAGCAGCGACTGTTGAAGTATTCACTGGATTGATTCACAAACTCACTGGTACTTTAGGAGAATTAGCTTTATTTTTTGTTTCTGATGTAGTCCCAGGCTTTACAGGTGCAACAGAAGCTGGCGAAAAGTTCCGAGCCAAACTTTACGAAATAGCCATTTATTCAGGCCGTTCCACCAGAGCCATAAACGAATTGGCTGGTTCTCTGTTAGCCACTGCTAATGCAGCCAGGATGGACATCGAGGAGTTGGCAGAACTGGTGCGAGCAGTGGAAAGAACTTCAGCTGTGTTTTCTGTGAATGCTCGCACAGTGGAACAAGTAGCTCTGATGATGGAAAAAGGTTTTGGCTTGGCCACCAGAGAAAACATCCAGGAAGTGCTCAATCTCCTCCAAAAATACCCAGACTTGCTGAAACGAATTCAAGTTGGTCTTGACCCTGCTATGATAGCAAGATTGTGGCAAGAGGCAGGACCCGAAGCAGCAAAAATTATAGAAAATCTGTCCAACCAGCTCCACGGCTTTGGAGAAGAGTTGGACAAGAGCTTTATAGGTAGATTGAGAGAAAGCAACAGGATAATCTCGGAATTTGAAAACAGAATATTAATGGCAGGTAAAAACGTGGCTAGTATGCACCCAATACTTACGGATATATTAGGAGTGGCTTTTGCTATCGTACTTGGGGCTACTGGTTGGAGATTTAGAGAAATTTTGGGAGAAAGAGGTAGAATAGCAGAAACAGCAAGAAGAATAGGTAGCGCTGAAACAACAGCCACTGCAACCAGATTAATAATGACAGAAAATTTGGAGAGTGAATTCAGAAGGATGACTTCCCAAGCTCAACGAGGAGTAATACAGGGAGCAGTTGAGGGTGCTGCTCTTGGCAGAGTTGTTGGTGCTGGAGCAGCAGCTACCGCTGTAGCCCAAGTTCAACAAAAAGTAGTAGAGGATGCAACTAAAAAAATCACCCTCGCTGGTGCTGCTCACGAGGCACTTTTGGAAACGTGGAATAAACTCAAGCCAGCAATAATACTCCTGCTACCTACTATAGTAGCAGAGGTAACCAGATTTCTAATCAGTTATTATGGTGGCAGACCAAGACCTGGTGAGACCGAAGAGGAAAGAGAAAGGCGCGAACGAAGAGCCCAAGCAATAGGAGGAGTAGCTGGATTAGCCGTTACCTTGGGAATGGGTGTTGCTGGATTTCTCACAGGTAATCCTCTTCTGCTTGTAGGAGCTATTGGTGCTGGTACTTTGCAACTTGCCCAGGCTATCACCAGAGATGTGCAAAGCAGAGAAGAAGCAAGAAACAGATTGCGCCAGCAACTGTTGGAACAAGGCATCCTGGAACGAGCTATGCAAGAGCGTATAGCACGTGGTGGAGCAGGCACACTCGCTGAGACTAACATAGTCAGGTATTACGAAAGGCAACTCGGACAAAGGACAATGCAACAGTTGTTCCCTGAACTTTATGAGGCGCCTGTATTCACTCGTGTCTTGTCCTGGGCTGAAGAACTGAACAGAATATATGAAAATCGTCTCAAACCTCTTCAACAAGCAGCTCAATTAGAAAACGAAATAGCCAACATTCTTAGCTCTGCGGGCACATCTGGCAGAGAAGTGGCTGAACACTACAGACGAGCTGCAGAATATGTAAGAAGACAGGCAGAATTTTACAGACGAGTAGTTGAAAACAGCCAAAATTTGTTGAAAATTTCTGATGATTATTACGAACGGCAAATAAAAATTCTTCAGCAGCAGGGGAAAACACGAGAAATAAGCGAATTAGAAAGGAAACATCAGGAAGAAAGACAGGTTCTTCTCAATCGGATATCAGAAGCACAAAAAAATCTCACTCAAGCCGAAGCGCAAGCTCTCCAATACGAAATCCAGGCATATGACGCCGAAAAGAAAAGACTCGACCTGCTATCCCAAAGAGCACAAAACATAATTAACTTTGCCAATCAAGTTGGAATATCCCCTCTGACCCTGCAAGCTGAATACAGCAAATTAATCCTGTTGTACGACGAGCGAATAGCATTTTTGGAGGGGAAAATAGCAGAATACCGAGCCGAACACAGAGAAGACAGTGCTCTGGTAACAGAAATCGAAAGAGACCAGCTGGAGATGGAAAAAATCCGTATTATGCTCCAGGATTCACTACGAGCTAAATATGATGCTCAACTCTTTGTGATAGAACAACAGCGCAACAGACTCCAGGCACTCCAAAACATATACAACGAGATGCAGATGCCCTTTGGCGAAAGAATAAAACTGGCCACTACAGCAGCACAACTTGAATTGAACAACTACAACATCCAACTCCGGATGCTCCAAGAACTCACAGCCAGAGTGGAAGAGGTAAATCGCAAAAAGATGCTGGGCTTGGAACTGGACAAAAGCGAAAATGAACTTTATCAAGTCGGATGGAAACTCATAGAACAACAAAGGACCGCTGTAATCCAGGCTCTGCAAGCTTACATCCAGGCCATAGCCTATGCCCGACGCAGCTGGCTGGAGGGCTTTACAGCACAATTCCTAGCTCATCCAGCAAGAGGAGCAGTTTTGCCTGCTACTGTGTCTGGTGGAGAGAGGTTAGGGTCAGCTTGGTTTGAAGGAGCAATACTCGGAACATCCTTCGGCAGACCTGCACAAACTTGGGAAGAAATAATGCACAGTGCTTTTGGAACACCTGTTCAGCAGAGAGCATTCGTAGAAAAAGCTACTGCTGATGTTCTGGGTAATAAAATAACCGAAGGAATAAAATTGGGTCTCTCTGGTGCTACATTCAAAATATACCTGGGACCAACTGAAATCGCAGAATTCAAAAAAGCAATCGTAGAAATGAGCAGAGAAGGTCTCTCTGGAGAAATAAGACTGCATTAAAAACTGGAAAAGAACTAAAATGGAAAAAGTTGGACAAAGAAAGGAGAGAAGAGAGAAAAGGGAAAGAAAGGAGAGAGGAAAGGGAGAGACTATAGAGAGGGTAAGGAGTGTGGAAAGTATGGGAAAAGTGAGAAGTGTGGAAAGTCTGGGAGTGTGGAGAGAGTACAGAGAGAGGAGAGAGGGACAAGTTGGACAATCCAAAACATTCCACCAAACCGATATGGAAAATAGTTGGAAAGTTGGACAATTAGGAGGAGAGAAAGAGAAAGGAGAGAGAGAAGAGAGGAGAGGGAGGACTATAGGAGGGAGTAGAGAGAAGAGTGAGAGAAAAGAAAAAGTGAGGAGGAGAGTTCTGAACAAAAGTTTAGATATGCTAAATACAGTCGATAGGTCGATAGACCTATCGACTAGCCGACCTTTTGGGACGAGAATTGTCCAACTTTTTTTATTCAACTTTATCAAGTTGGAGAGGAGCATAAGCAAGAGTTATCCAACATTATTCAGGATTAGGCGATTTTACACAGCCGAGGTGAGCTATGGCAGTGAGATATGAGAGCAGTGTTCCAACAGCGTATTTAGAGGTGGAGAGTGATTATTCAATATGGAGCAGTGTAGGAATGCTGAGGTATGGTAGTAATAATGTATTAGAGGTTTTGAGGCGAGGGATAACAGAGCAGCCGAGCAGTCCGAGTATGAACAATTTAGCAGTGAACACAGTCATAGGTGGAGTAGTATTAAGAGGTTATCCTGATTACGAGTATTACAGCAGAGAGTATTCTTCTTCTGATGGTATTGAGAAGATGATGAGTGAGCATATGTTATTCCCCAGTGGAGTTAGGAATTTACCAGAGGGATGGATTTATTCCATTTACAGTTTTCCTGGGATACCGATTTTGACGATGAGCGATTTGAGTGAAAAGCGGATAGGAGCGGGAAAATTACCCAATTTTGTTTTAGATTATCCTTTGGATATGGAGAGAGATTGGGGATGGTGTTTAGCATACAAGTTATTTGACAAGCCCAGTGAGTTAAAGTATCAAGACCCTTCTGGGAAAGAGTTTTCCGAGTTAAAGCATTTTCACCCAGCGTTATATGTTTGGATGAGGTTAAAAATGGATTACGAAGATGGAACTTCAGACACAGGTGTAATGCTATTGGAAATGGACAACCAAGGCACACTGAACATCATATTAACCAAGAGTGAGCAGGAAGAGGATAAGCAGGGCAATTTAGTTTGGAAGGTCAAGCCTCTCAAGGATGTAATGCAAAACGGACTGAGCAGTGAATTAGCCACAGAAGACGGTCGAGGCAAATATGGAGTAGTTTTTTCCACCCAGCTCACCAAGAAGATCGTAGCAGGCAAGGATATGTTCCTGTGCCCAATTATGTTTTTGGATGGACACATAGTAATTGGTTGTCCAGAAAGCAAAGAACCTGTCTGGACACCCGAGGTGTGTTTCAGGTACGATTCAGTGGAAAAGGCCATCAGTGCCCGCACCACAGGTAAGGTTGAGACCACCGCTGCTCCGAGTGATTATTCAGAGCAGAGCATATACAAAAAGGTTCAATACAAAATAACAGGAATAAACATAGGAGTGAAATTTGCGTGTGTGAGTCTGACTACTTTTCCAATTGTTTTTGCCAGTTATGGAGAGATTACTTATTCTGATGCTGGTCAGGCTGTTCTTTTCCAGGATTCGGATTGGCTAAATTCCCAGAATCCGAGCACACGCATCCCAGAAAAGTATCAGGTAAAATGCTGTAGAAGAGAGTTGATAAAGGTGAATATAGAGCCGAGTGGTGATGATGTGCATTTCAACTTACAGATGAGCAGTGATGCATCAGGACGACTCACTCCTGTTTTTTACTACGTTGAATATTCTTTTCCAACTTATATGTTCAAAGTGAAGAACCTGTCTCCAGTGGAAATACCTTTGAAAAGTATGAGTATGACCTATGACATTACGGGATATAGTGGCGATATCACGCTGTTTGGAAGAGTGTTGGTGAATAACGAGAGA
>Ga0207433_10013240_pt1 | contig 12173 bp, 12 predicted proteins | sample YelNatPaOPGAMG01_FD_187559 | JGI IMG/M metagenome (GOLD analysis project Ga0207433, IMG submission 187559) | Hot spring thermophilic microbial communities from Obsidian Pool, Yellowstone National Park, USA - OP-RAMG-01 (SPAdes) (version 3) | ecosystem: Environmental > Aquatic > Thermal springs...
GTTGCTTCACACATATAAAGACATTTAAAATTGACAAAAACTAAAATATCAATGAAACAACTTTGTGAAACGATTGGAATTAGTTCAATTTCAATTCAACGATATCTAAAACGTATACAATGAATTTTCATTCAGGTCTTCGATATCAGAGAGGCCGAGGTTTTGGAAGTCTTTTTGCAGGCCTCATGAGAGGTTTTGCACCCCTAGCCCGTTTAGGATTGTCAGCTGGTAAAAAATTGTTGAGCAGTGATATAGTTAAAAATGTTGCTAATACAGCACTTGAATCAGGAAAACAAGCTTTGAAAAACCTATCAGCAGACATTATAGCAGGAAAAGACATTTCTAATACTGCTCAAGAAGAATTGTTGGACGCAAGACAGAAAATCGCAAAAACTTTGAGAGGTAGTGGCAGCAAAAGACGGAGAAAACCGTTAAAAAGTGCTTTGAAAAAACAAAGGCTTCGATACAATTTACTTGAAGATGGATGAATCAAGATTTAGAAAAGTCGAAAATGAACAATCTCTTTATGAAAATGTTGGTGCAATTAATGACATTGAAGAACATTTAAAGGAAAATTACAAAAAACCAGGACATCCAATAGCATTTGCAGGAATAAATAATATTTATAAATATTATGACGGAAAATTATCTGTGAATAAAATTAAACAAATTTTGTCTGGAATTGAATCCTACACTCTACATAGAGAATTCCATAAGAGTGTTAGAAATCATTCTTTTAGTAACTTTAAGAGGTATCAATTTCAAATGGATCTAGTGGATATTCAACATTTATCTGCACACAACGACAATGTAAAATATCTTTTAAATGTTATTGACACATTTACTAGATACGCGTTTGTTAGACCTCTAAAAGATAAATCAGCATCAACAGTTTTGAAAGCGTTTAAATCTATTTTAAATGATGCAGAAAAAAAACCTTACATGATTGTGATGGACAAAGGTACTGAATTTAAAAATAGACAGTTTGATAATTTCTGTGCAGAAAATAACATAAAGTTAATAAACCCCCAAACTCAAACTCATGCAGCTTACATTGAAAGATTTAACAGAACTTTACAACAACTTATATACAAATTCATGACAGAAAATGAAACGAACCGATTCATAGACAATTTGGAAACTTTAGTCAACACCTATAATAATAGACTGCACCGAATGATACAAACAAGTCCTTTCAAGGCAGAAACAGATGGAGATTCAGCGTTAAAAATTAATATTCTTGCTTCAAAAAATCGTGAAAAGATAAAAAAACAAAAACCGAAATATCAAGTTAATTCATACGTGAGAATTGCCAAGCAAAAAACAAAGTTTTCTAGGGGCTATGATGAACAAGCCCAAAGAGAAATTTTTAGAATATGGAAAATAGATGTTTCAAAAAGAATACCTCTATATCATTTGGAAACTTATGACAAATCTGAAAAATTGCAAGGTGGTTTTTACGCATATGAACTCACTCCTGTGGAAACAGAAATATTCAGAATAGAGAGGGTGATTAAAAAACGAAAATACAGAGGAAAGAATCAACTTTTTGTAAAGTGGAAAGGATTCAACGATACATATAATTCGTGGATTGATGAAGCTGATGTTGAGCAGGAATTTTAAATCACTATTAAAGCACTTTGTGCTGTTTATTTTGTATGTATTCATTGTTAAAATAAATGTTTATTATTTTGAATAAATAAAAATGGAAAATTCAGAAGTTTCTTTTATTGCTATTTCGAATGGTTCGAGTGAAGTGTATCCCGATAATACTCTTACAAAATTTAAAAATAAACTTCCTAAAGGTTTCGAGTGGAAAAAAAATGGAGCTTACAGATATCACATTGCTGTAGAATCTGTAGGAATTTCAACAAATTTTACAACGACCAAACTTCCTGTCAAAAAAGAAAACCCTAGTGTCATTTTAAGCCTACCTTTAAAATGGCCTCAAGGATTACAGTATGAAGAAAAACTTCAAGATAAAGAAACTCCAATTCAAAATGAATGTTTGGGTGTCGAAAAAATGCCTGAAGCATGTAACACAACCATTTTAGATCCGGAGTTAAATTTGTTGTTAAATAAAATTCCAAACTCCTTTGCCTTCAACTATTTTTTTATAGAGGATGAGTTAATGACATTAAAAAAATACATAAAATTTTTTCAACACATTGTGGATAACTCTAAAGACAATTTAACATTTCATTATAACGAAAACACACAAACAATTGAATTGAAAAGTATTGGAGTATTTACAACAGGAAAGTCAGGTGGTGGATCAATGTTTTCTGTCAGTCATTTATTTTTTCATACTTCAATGTTTTCTAACATCGATCTAGAACTAAAATCCACTGATCACCCGATCAACGACCCCGACTTTTATGCATACAGTTCAAATTTAAAAATGTTCAATTATCATTACACAATTAACGGGGAAGAATATTACAGAATTTATTTACACCAAGGATTTCAATCTGTAAAAATAAATCTGTCAAATTGTGAAAGAAAAAATTATCCAAACATTATAAAAGTGAAATGTGCTCAAATAAAGTCCCAGATCTTCAATTCACACACTTCAAAAGATTTAATAGTATTTCATCCTGAAATACCTGAAACAGATACATTTTTTTTCCATGAAGTTGAAACGAAACAATTCTTCCCACTTGAAAACACTATCTTAGATACACTAGATTTTCATATAGTGGATGAAGAAAACAACCAATTGAATTTAATTGGAGGAATTGCAACTATATTAAAATTAACAATCAAAAAAATGTCATATTACAAAAAATCTTTCAATGTGCGAATTACTTCCAAACCTTCAGACCTTCATCCGGATAATAAAAGTTCACATTTTACAGCTACTTTACCACAAACCTTATATTTCGATTCAAGTTGGAAAGTTTCAGTGACAAATATTAATCTGCCAAATGTGTTTTCAACAGTACCTCCAGATAATTTTTTACAATTCACCTACAGAACACCAGAAGACATAGTCAAAAAATATGTCTACAGGTTAAAAATTGAAAACTTTACAAAAGAAGGACTGATAAATAAATTGAACACAATCTTTGAAGATCAAACAAATGGTGAAAAGTTAGTTTCATTTCATGAAGACAGTTTACAAGATGCATACGAAAAAACTCTTGTAATTAGAATACACAAGCCACAATCAGGATTACAAATTTCAAAGGAGTTAGCAATTCTTCTCGGTTATGGTTCGGACGATTTCACAACTCTACATGATGTGACATTTAAGTTGTTCAGAGTAATACGAATGCCTGCAGGAGAACTTCACAAAGATATTAGAATGTCATTTCCCATTCACATGAATTACTATCAACCCAGTTACACAATTTTATATTCGGACATTGTTTCTCCCACAATTGTTGGCGGATCCTACGCAAATATTTTAAAAGTGTTTCCCATTCACACAAATTTGGACAAATATATCATACACCAATTTAAAAACCCAGAATATTACCCATTACTTAATAATGAAGTAAAAAGTATAACTTTAATTTTCAAAAACCATGCGGGCGAAACTTTGAATTTTGCGAGTAACAGTATAGTAATTGTAGACTTGATGTTTTCAAATTATTTTTAATTTATTTTGTCAAATTACATTTACAATTTTTATATTTATTTTCGTAATAATTTGTGAAATATTCTTTGATTTTCTCTTCCAAATGTTTGATTTCATTTTCGTGTAATAATTTTTGTTGAAATAAACGTTCTTCTTTGGTAACTTCTTTTTTTAAACTCAGGCAATAACTGAATACCATCTGTATTGTTTTCTTCTTTGGTCCTTCTTTAACATCAAAAAAATGATCTTTGTAGTCGGGAAATACAAATCGGTACAGTTCTGGTGGTAATTTTTCAGTTCTTTTGTTTAAAGGAATTCGATAAAAACGTCCATGTTTTCTAAAATCTTCTATAGAAGGTAAATTGAATTGGTTGGATTCGTTTCTCATTTTTTTCTAACTTCTCAAATTTCACTGAATGATTGAACACAAAAGTTTATGGGGGGTCCTAAAACTTCAATTTACTCACTGTTAAATTATCTTTTGCACGCTTAATATAGTCTTCGTGATACTAATTTAGACCTATTACTACAAATTTTAAAAAATAGTTAAAACACGTGTAGTTTATATTCTACGCAGCACGAAATAAGAACGCCCATTGGTCATGAGCGGTTTGCACCGTTGCAAAGTATAAAATAAGGTGGAATAAAGGTTTATTTAAATAGTCACTCCTAGACCTCAGACTTAAGATGTCTCAACAACCACCTGCACGCAAAATTAAAACATACACAGACTCGCAAGCAATTGTCTCATCAGACGAGGAAGAAACTCTCAAAGACATTCTTCAAACACCACCCCCTGATTCTCAACTCTGCGTTAACGATTATGAAATCGAAGAAGAAAAAAGAAGATTTGAAAAATCTATCTATGACGTGAGACAGGCCTATTTCATTCTCGGTCACTGGATGAATCCTACAAAGAATTTCGTTGAAGAAAATCTGATACCTTTCGAAGTTTTAGAAAAAATATTTCTCTGTGAAGACAACATCATTCTTCAAAAATTAAATTTCAATCGAGAGGCTCAAAAACGATTACTTTTATGGATCCATGAAAAAGTCACTGAAATCGGACGCAAGAATTTAATTCAAGAAAAACTCTCGATTTGGGAAAAAAAACCTCAATGTTTCGCAGCAATCGCCAACTGTTTCAATACTGAAAATTGCACTATTTTCACTCCGATCACATACGAAAACATCCCATCTATTGAAAAACTTAAATCATTGGTCAACGAATCAGACGTGGAAGAAAACAACAAAGTGGCCCACGTTTTGCGAAGTGAAGATATTGAAGACATAAGAATTTGGACTCTAAAAACTTTTGAAACTCACCGCCAAATCTGTGAATGTTGTATCAACACATACATTCAATTCAACTTGGAGACTCATCCAAACAAAGAATTTCGAAAAAATTTTGTGGATACATTAATTCATTCAAATCTGTGGAAAGAAAACGCTGAAGCAGCCAAACTTCAACAAACTGACTTTTTCAGACCGGATTCAAAGAAGCAAAAGATTTAAAAAACATGCCTTTGATCGAAGAAATTAATATAGCATTAAATGATTTAAAACGTTTTTGGTATATATGTATAATCATTAGTTTTAAACTTTGTTGTCTATATTATATTGTAGGATTGTATATGAAGTTTTTGTTTTCTTTTTTTATCGCCTTTAAAGTTCCTTTTCATATCTATAATTTTATTTTTAATTGTCTCCCGTTAATTTTATACCCTTTTTGGAAAATATGTATTTCGGAAATTTTCAATATATAGATCTTCCCGAACTTTTTTTAAACCTAGGTTTACTTTTAACACTTTATTTTATGTTTTGTATTATTTGCATGGTGATGGGTTTTATTTTTGTTATTATTATCTTACATTGTAATTACAATACACGAAATAATGAACAACAATGAAAATTTAATGTTTATATTTCAATAAAAAACTTTATTCATACAATTTGTGTTTTTTTATAATTTTTAACTGTTACAAACGAATTAATAATAGAAATTTTATCCCAAATCCCACTGACCGAATTCTCGTTCTCTGTTCAATTTTCTTCGGCGGTTTGGTAAATCTGGTGGTAAACTTGACTTCAAAGTTTTTTTTCGTTTTTTTCCACCATATAATTTAGCTAAAGGAACATCTTCGGTATCAGTTTCGGTGTAAAATTCATCTTTTGGTTCTGAAACACGAACAGTTTTTTCTTGTCTTTTTAATTGAACCTGTTTTGGCCGTTTTTGGGCTAAAGATTTATTAGATATATCCATATCTTCTGTGTCCGATTGATACTCATTTCGATTCATTTCTGCGAAACGTTTTGGAACTTTAAAACTTCTCGGAGGTCCCTGTAATTCTCTTTCGGGTAGAATTTTTGAAGTATTAATTTTCGGTTTGAACGTTATTTCTTTAGACATTCTTGTTGGTTCTGGTTGATATGTTAACGCTGGTAAATTTGTAGGTTTCACTTTAGACGTTGAATTCATTGTTACTTTTATTGGGAAATTTAATTTTTTTTGTGGTTGATATGAAACCGTTTCGTTTGGTTGATACATCACTGAAACATTTTCTCTAGGTTTATATACCAAACTTTTCTGTGATTCATAAGTTAAAGCTTTTTTTGGTTGAACTTCATATGTAATTGCTGATCTTGGAATTACTTTTTTAACTGGAGATTTTATTCTAGATTCATAAGTTATTGCTGGTCTCTGTTGAAATTCATAACCAATTTCTTGTCTTGTTTCTTGAGGAATAGCTTCTCTTGTTTCGTACTGAATACCACGTCTAACATGAAACGTATTTTTATGTCTATTAACAGCATATCTTCTTGAAAACCACTTTCCACAAAGATCACACATAAATTTTTTCCAATCTTTTTTTCCTTTTTCTGGTTGCTCAATGTCCATAGGTATTGAATTTAACCTATCTTCATCTAAAGCTTGTTTTGAAGTTGAAGCTCCGGGATCAACATATTCTTCAATAACAATCTTTGGTGGAACAATCTCAAGTTCTTTAGGCCTTCTTTCAAAATATTTAACTTTTCGTTTAATATTTTGACCCTTTATACGCGCTACAGGAAGTTTTTTTGATTTTCCTTTCACACTACATTTAGATAGTGGTGATTCATTGTTACATTCACTTTCTATCATCAAAGGTTGTTTGTAAACTAAATTTAATGTTTCAGATTCGGGATAACTTTCAATCGCAGGTGTGCCTTCAATAGCTCGAATTTCTTCATTCTCAACAGTTTCCATAGGAACTTCTTCTTCAGGTGTTTCTGATGCAGTTTCATAATTTTCAACCTGATATTCTCCAACTTCATTTTGAGTTACATCCGGTTGATAGATTTCAGTTTCATTTATCTGGTAATTTTCAGGAACTTCTTCATAACCTCCAATACTTTCTTCATTTACATATTCACCTGATTCTTCTTCTTTTTGAGGAGGTTTTGGTGTGTACTGAGATTGAAATGGTGGTGGATCAGGTTTAATTTCTCTAGTTGACATCGATTGAAGTGCAATGTTTGATTCATCCTGTTTTCTTGGTTGGTATTTTTTATTTAAATCTTCAATGTCTTCTTTATCGATTTTATTTAAACATTTTTTTAATTTTTCATAGACCATAGGTGTAACTAGGTACATTTTTGAATATGGAGATTGTTTAGTTTCACGAAACATTTTTTATTGTTTCATAAAAAGTCTTGTCAATAACGGAACAATAGCTGATAGTATTAAACCAATACCTTTTCCTTCTTGAACCAAAGCCTTTCTTCTCTTAGACACTGACACTTTTCTGTTTTCAATTGTTTTTAAATTTTTCAAACAACAATGTTCGTGTATATTTTTGACCAATTGTTTGCGCTTTTTTGAAGAAAATTTAATTTTTGTTTTTAAAACGTTGTATACACATTCACAAATTTTGTCAACAGATTCATCATCCATATGTTGAAGTATATGTTTCAATGATTCCGTTGGTAATTTATGTAAAGATTTAAACAAGAGTAAATCTTTCTTTACTTGTGTTTTTGGAATTTTTTTCACTTCAGTTTTAGTCATTTTTCCAAATATATAGTATACGGAAATTCACTAGGAAATATTTTTGCACGTAATGTTAAAATTGAACAAGTTTGAGGAGAAAAATCCAACATTAGATAACTATAGGGATACTGAGTAGCATCTAAATATGACTGAACAACCATAGCTGTATTTCCCGGTCGAAATTGTTTAGCTAGTGTAGTAATTTGTTGTTTATCACGTTCATTCCTCATGAGAAAAAAATAGTTTGTATTCAGTGACATAGTTCTATACGTGGTATTGTTATAGAACAGATTTTGTGTGAGAAATATAATGCTGCAGTTTTGGTGGTGAGATAAATTTGTAAAAATCTGTTCAAATTTTGAACCGACTTCTGTCATTGAATCATCAAATATTATTAGACTGCCATTTTTTTCTTTGTAGAGAGATACTTTTTCAACCAAACTTTCAAAAGTAATGTTTGTGTTGTCCATCGAAATGAGTTCATCCACCAACTTATTTTCTTTCATTTGAGAGTATATATCTTGATTATATTTATATATCAACAAAATATAATCGGGTTTTGTTGAAAATATTGTATTTTTCACAGTCAACAAATTGTTCACAAGCGTAGTTTTTCCCGTTTTTGAAGCTCCACTAATAATACAATTAAATGGTGTTTTCAATCTCGCATCCATTTTTTAAAAAATTAAATACACTTTTCAAACTCCAAACTTTACATTGCGCGTTAATGAGTCTTTTCCTTAATAACAGACAGGTATAAATATCTTCTCTTTCTCAATCTCTTTAACTCATTCGTATCCAGATAATGGACAGAAACATACAACTTCCAGTGTGTACAGATAAACATCAATGCGATTGTTTCAATTCGCTTATTTCTACTGTCCCAAATTTATTTAACAGCCAATACATTAAAGTTACAATAAATTGGTTACAACTTTACATACAAGAAATATATCTTCACATCAACAAAGACATCGTTGGAAATACAAATCTTTTCAAAACCATCAAAGTTGGACTCGTTGTCCATGCCTACAGCCACTTTTTAAAAAGTATCAACCATTGTGAAAATTTTTTAAAAGAAAACCGATGTTTGGATTTAACAATCACAGTCAATCCAGAAGTAACAATTCCACTGATAGTATTCATACACATCTATTCGAAGTGGTCAACTATATTCAGTGAAATGTTAATGGTGTTTTTTAAACCACACAACGGTGTGCCTATAAACCAATATCAATACGCTATTCAGTTGCACCTTAATTTTTTAACAAACATTCAAAAATCTCTGGACACAAAAGTGACTCTCACATATCAAGAATGAAGAATGCCTTATACAGGTCTCTGCGTATCCGAAGACATAGAACATTTATTCCATTTAGCACATAAAATTATATTTCGTTTTCCTAATCGACAAACTACCATTCACACATTTTTAACCAATTTTAGAGATTATATTAACGGATTGTATGTAGTTTTGAATTCTCATCATTTAGATATATTTGTAAGGTTTAAAAAATTAATTATTGAAGAACTCGTAGATCTTAAATTTTTTTTGTTCATATTTTCAAATGATTTAGATGCTAGTGCTGACATTTACGAAACTTTACCAGAAAATCAAAATGTGTTGAATGAATACCGTTTATTTAGAGAACAAGATTTTTTTCAAGCTTCTTTACATGAACTTTTAAGAACGAATCCATCAGAATTTTTTAAAAAAAATTTTTTAGTTGAAAATAATTTAACACCCGAACAAATTTCTAATTTCAACGTTTACTTTCAATCCTTTTTAGATTTAAAAAAAATTTTCATCCTTTTGAGAACACACACAATTATTGAAAATGAACAACGACAAGGAATTTAATTCTGTAAAAACTGATCGAACCAATTTATCTGAAGCAACTCAAAAACTAAAAACAAAAAGATTTAACCGCATAAATTTAATGGTATACATCAACTTTCTTTTAAGCCAAATTGTTGACAAACTTTACAGAGATTCTGAATACGAATCGAATCCCGATTTTGCTTGTTTCAAAAAATCTATCATATACATAATCGTTAAATTTAAACAAGATATTGAAAAATCTTTTCTAAAACTTGAACCTAATGTATATTGTTGTAAAAGTTTTCTTGAAAGTATTGGAAATTTTGATTCATATACTTCGGCAATAGAAGAGTTAGTTATGTATGAAACACTTATTGAAAACCCTTTATGCTTCTACCATATTTTTAAAAGAAAAAATAATTCGTTTGGAGATCAAGAAATGAAAATGAGAACATATATAAATACTTATCTCTGTGTTAGAAAAGTACATGTTAAACTTATAACATATGCCAGATACAAAAAATTGTTTCCATTTTACAATAATTAATACATTCCTATTTTCTACAAAATGTATATATGAAATAAATATTTACAGTGCGTAAGCTGCGTTTTTTTTATTTTTGCGGGAGACTTTAACGGGCGTGTCAATTTATTTTACATACCCCCCATCATGTTATGAATTCCTTGCGAATTTCGAGGTTTTGAGACTGAATTTCACCATTCGGACTTGTAGCACGGTACCAAAACGTTTTAGAGACTAGATTTAGACAAAGTCTATATGTTTAACGCATATCTTTATTATCTTACTTGATATATAACAGATATTTTGGTTCTGCAACAGATGTCGCCACCTACAATTTTGATTTTAAATAAAGTAAACCATAGAATACTTTAATGTACGAAACATTTGAAGCTATAACTATATCTCAAACTTTTCAAAAAATATTATACATTTAAATGAAAAAAGTCTAAATTATAAATACTTATCGAATAATGCTACAATAAACGTTACAAATGCATTCAAGGGTACTTTTTTTAGACAAAATGAAATTCATAACACTGAAATTTCAAATTCTTTACTGGAAACTTATACTATCCTATACATTAAGATATTTAGTTAGCACTTCATGTCTCTTTGTATATGATAGTATATCTTTCTTGTCATTTTTTTCAATTTAAATGTTTAAATGATATAAAGATAAGCGGTTGCTAAAAAGCAACCTAGTAAAAAAACTCTTTGAATTGCTAAGTGTATAAACACCACAATGGAGCTTAAGAAGACCGTTTTAGTACCATGGGCCCACTTGGTACACCTCTCGGATGGCAATGAGAGGTATATAGTCTTCTCGATGGTCGGAGAAGACGATGTCTTACCCACCGATTTCATTGGTGGATGTGGGGGCAAGATACATAAACTAACTAGAAAATTCAAAAATACATCTATAAGAGATAAAAAATAATTCGCTTGAAACAAACCGTCGAAACCGTCGCGGAGCAAAAAATCATACAGAAATCATTTAAAATGTAAAAATATATTTTAAAAAATGTAAAATCCATAAAAATATACCAAAAATCGTGTAAATTAGTTCCATTTTGATCAATTTTTTTCATTTTCATAGAAATCCGACCGTAACGCCATCTCTGGGATTTACCGGGATTTATTTTACTTTAGTAAATTGTTAATTTTTTAACGAATTTCAAAAAATATTCCGAAAATCTGTTAGATGGCGTAACTAAACATCTTAAATAACATTTTTGATATTAAATGAGGTGTCTAGGTACGCCATCTGACGGATTTTTCGAATATTTTTTGAAATTCATTTAAAAATTAACAATTTACTAAAGTAAAATAAATCCCGGTAAATCCCAGAGATGGCGTTACGGTCGGATTTCTTTGAAAATGAAAAAAATTGATCAAAATGGAACTAATTTACACGATTTTTGGTATATTTTTATGGATGTTACATTTTTATAAATATATTTTTACATTTTAAATGATTTCGGTATGATTTTTGGCTCCGCGACTGTTTTAAAGGTTTGTTTCAAGCGAATTAGTTTTTATCTCTTATAGATGTGTTTCTGAAATTTCTAGTTAGTTTATGTTACTTACCCCCACATCCACAATGAAATCGGTGGGTAAGGCATCGTCCTCTCCGACCATCGAGTGGACTATATACCTCTCAACACCATCGAGAGGTGCTTTAACAATTAGCTTAAGGATATTTCAAAATAAATTCCAATTTATTTTGTACCATTTTTTTTAGGTTGCTTTTTAGCAACCACTATTCTTTTCAAATACATTTCCAACTAAAATTCTTACTTAAGAATTTTAAATTAAGATATTTGAATATCTTTTTCATGATTCTAGTCTAAAATTATGTCTAAGTGTACTCATTTAAGACAAAATGTAATGAAATACCATTTTTCTCTTCTTTTGTCTAGATTGTGCTTCATTTTAGACCAATTTGAACTGAAATCGTGAAAAAAGAGAGGAAAAAAGACCATTTTTTACTCCAAAAAGCGTGTCACGCCCGGAGCAGAAAAGACTCTAACGCTTTTCGGAGCAGACCCTTTTTTCCCCTTTTTTTCGTCTTTTTTGCACGTTTTTTGTGCTATTTGGACCGATTTTTCACATTTTTGGCACAAAAACTTGATTTTCGCACGAAATTCGGAGTTGAAAACTCCGAATTTCGTGCGAAAATATACAACAATAGTGTTTCTTAGTAGGACATTTAGAT
>Ga0207433_10013242_pt1 | contig 12172 bp, 9 predicted proteins | sample YelNatPaOPGAMG01_FD_187559 | JGI IMG/M metagenome (GOLD analysis project Ga0207433, IMG submission 187559) | Hot spring thermophilic microbial communities from Obsidian Pool, Yellowstone National Park, USA - OP-RAMG-01 (SPAdes) (version 3) | ecosystem: Environmental > Aquatic > Thermal springs >...
CAGTTCGCGGACCTGGTCGCCGACTTCGCGGCCAGGTGTCACGCCCGGGGCTGGCGGATCGCGGTGGTGGGATGCAGCGAGCGGCGGCTCGGGCTGTGGAACGACCCGGTCGTGATCGGCCAGTCGCTGCGCGCCGTGCCGATCGGCCGTGACGTCGTCGTCGACGTCCCCGGCTTCGACATGGTGGGCCGCAAATTCCGCAACCTGCGCCAGGCGGTCAAGCGCACGCACAACTGCGGCATCACCACCGAGATCGTCGCCGAGCAGGAACTCGACGACACGCTGCTGGCCGAGCTGACCGAGGTGGTCCGCGCATCCTCCAAGGGCGCGCACGGCGATCGCGGGTTCCACATGAACCTCGACGGCGTGCTGGAGGGCCGCTTCCCCGGGATCCAGCTGATCCTGGCCCGGGACGCCGCGGGGAAGGTGCAGGGATTCCACCGCTACGCGACCGCCGGCGGCGGCAGCGAGATCACCCTCGACGTGCCGTGGCGCCGGCGCGGGGCACCCAACGGAATCGACGAACGGCTCAGTGTCGACATGATCATGGCCGGCAAGGACAACGGCGCGCAGCGGCTGTCGCTGGCGTTCGCGGCGTTTCCCGAGATCTTCGAGGACACGAACCGCGGCCGGCTGCAGTCGGTCTTGTTCCGGCTGATCCACGTCCTCGACCCGCTGATCGCCCTCGAGTCCCTGTACCGGTACGTGCGCAAGTGGCACGCGCTGGACGCCCGGCGCTACGCGCTGATCTCGATGGCCCAGGTCGTGCCCCTGCTGGTCGTGTTGCTGTCATTGGAGTTCATGCCGCGTCGGCGTCACCTCCAGGCGGCGACACCCAACGCCCGCCGGGAGGTGATGGGTGGCCACCACGACCGTCCGGTCGGCGGCGAACAGGCCCGGACCGGGACCCAACAGCTCTTCCAGGATCCGGTCGGCGTCGGCCGCGTCGAGGTGTTCGGTGGGCTCGTCGAGCAGCACGATGCGGGCGGGTGAGAGCACGGCCCGCGCCAGCAGCAGCCTGCGGCGCTGGCCCGCCGAGAGCGCCTCGGCACCCCCGGTCAGCACCGTGGACAGGCCGTCGGGCAACCCGGCCAGCCACGGGCCGAGCCCGACGGCTTCCAGCGCGGCCACCAGTTCGTCGTCCCGGCAGTCGCCGCGGGCGACCAGCAGGTTGTCCCGCACGGTGGTGGCGAAGACGTGCGCGTCCTCGGCGAAGAACCCGACCGCCCGGGGTAGTTGGTCGTCGTCGAACCGGCGCAGGTCGGTTCCGTCCAGCAGGACCCGCCCCTCCAGCGGGGGCAGCAGCCCGGCCAGCGTCATCAGCAGCGTCGTCTTCCCCGAACCGCTGGGGCCGGTGACGGCCAGCCGGTCACCCGGCGGCAGGTCGAGCCGCACGGGGGCCGACGGCGCCGTCGGCGCGTGCCCGCAGCGGACGGCGGCGGACAGCCGGCCGGTGCGGGCGGGGGGCGTCGCGGCCGGCGGCTCGGAGGCGCTCGGACGGTCCGGGGGAATCAGCTCGAGGAGGCGGCGCGCGGCGATCCGCGACCGCGTCAGCTGGACGGCGGCGGCCGGCAGCGTTGTCGTCGCCTCGAAGGCCGACAGCGGCAACAACATCAGCACCGCCAGCGTGGGCGGCGCGACCGACGGGGCCAGCCCGATCCCGGCCACCACCGCCCCGAGCACACTGGCCCCGATTGCCGCGGTGGGCATCGCCTCGGCCACGGCGGCCGGTCGGGCCGCGGCGTCGAGGGCCGCACCCCAGGCGCGCTGGCGGCGCTGCGCTTGCGCGATCACCCCGCCGAGCGCACCGGCGACACGCAGTTCCGGCGCATGCTCGAGCGCGAGCATCGCCGACGCGTCACGCCGGGCATGGTGCTGTCGGGCGATCTCCTCCCGGGTGGCGGCGGCCCGGGCGGCCAGCCGGGGCGCCACCACGCCCGCGACCAGCAGACAGAGCGCGAGCACCGCCGCCGCCGCCGGGGAGATGACCGCGACCACCGCGGTCGCGGCCACCGCCAGCACCGCCGCGACGCCGATCGGCACCAGCGCGCGCACCAGCACGTCGGCCAGTTCGTCGACATCGGCGCCGACGCGCGCCACCAGCTCGCCGCTGTGCAACCGGGCGGCGGCCGCGGCCGGCCCGCGGGCCAGCCGGCGATAGATCTGCGTCCGCGCGGTGCCCGCCGCGCGCAGCGCCGTGTCGTGGGTGGCCAGCCGCTCGCAGTAGTGCAGGACGCCCCGCGAGATCGCGAGCGTGCGCACCGCCACGACCGCCACCGACAGGTCCAGCACCGGCGGCATCTGCCAGGCCCGGGTGATCAGCCACGCCGAAACACCGGCCAGGGCCAGCGCGCTGCCCAGCGACAGCACGCCCAGCGCGATCGCCGCCAGCACGCGGGGCAGCCGCGGGCGCAGCAGGCGCAGGGCGACAGGGAGCGGGTCAGACCGCCGCACGGCGCATCCCGGCCTCGGCGGTCACTTCCACGATCCGGTCCCCGATGGCCACGACGGGGTCGCGGTGGCCGACGACCACGACGGTCGCCCCGGCGCGCGCCCGCGCGACGACGGCCCGCAGCACCCGCTCCTCGGTGCGGGCGTCCAGGTGCGCGGTGGGCTCGTCGAGCAGCAGCACCGGCGCCGCCGACCCGAGCGCCCGGGCGAGGCCCAGCCGCTGCCGCTGCCCCAGGGACAGCCCGACGCCCCCGCGCCCGAGCACCGTGTCCATGCCGTGGGGCAGCTCGTCCAGCACCGCGTCGAAAACCGATGCGGCGCAAGCCGATTCGAGGTCCTGCAGCGGGCCGAACAGGGCCAGGTTGTCGGCGACGGTGCCCGGGACCAGCACCGGGCGCTGCGGCAGCCAGGACAACTGCCGCCACCACGCGCCCGGTTCGAGGTCGGTGACGTCGACTCCGGCGACGGTGACCCGGCCCGACGACGGCAGCGTCAGGCCGGCGATCGCCTGCAGCGTCGTGCTCTTGCCGGCCCCGTTGCGTCCCGTCAGCACCGTCACCCGGCCGGGCTCGAGCACCGCGGTCAGGTCGCACGGCGCGCGGCCGTCGCGGCCCGCGACGCCGAGGTTCTCCAGTCGGATCTCGGCGCCGCGCGCGGCCACCGTCCGGGTTCGCGGCGCCGCGGCGGCCGGTTCGCCGATGAGCGCGAACGCCCGGTCGGCGGCGGCCCTGCCGTCCTGCGCGGCGTGGAATTCCACGCCGATGCGGCGCAGCGGCCAGTAGACGTCCGGGGCGAGCAGCAGCACCGTCAGCCCGGTCGCCAGCGACATCTGACCGAACACCAGGCGCAGGCCGATCCCGACGGCGATCAGCGCCACCCCCAGCGTGGCCAGCAGTTCGAGCACCAGCGCCGAGAGGAACGCGATGCGCAGCGTCGCCATCGCCGAACGCCGGTGGGCGGCGGCCAGTTCGGCGATCCGGTGTTCGGGGCCCGAGGCGCGGCCCAGCGCCCGCAGCGTGGGGATCCCGGCGATCAGGTCCAGCAGCCGCGCCTGCAGCGTCGTCATGGCCGTCAGCGCCGCCGCCGACCGGTCCGCGGTCGCCAGCCCGATCAACACCATGAACACCGGGATCAGCGGCAGGGTGATCACCACGATGATCGTCGATTTCAGGTCGTAGCAGGCGATCACGGCCACGGTCGCCGGGGTCAGGATGGCGGCCAGCACCAGGGTGGGCAGGTACCCGGTGAAGTACGGGCGCACGCGGTCGAGACCGCGCGTGACCACCACCGCGGCGGCGTCCCGCTGCGCGGCGAGTTCGGCCGGCTGACGGGCGGTCACCGCCGCGAGCACCTGGCCGTTGAGGTCGGCGATGACCGCGCTGGCCCCGCGCTGCCCCAGCCGGGCCTGCAGCCAGTGCGTCACCGCGCGGACCCCCCAGAGCGCGGCCAGGATCGACAACGGACCCAGCCAGCCGCGCGGGGCCGCCGCCGGGGGATGGGCCACCGCGCTCGCGACGAGGTGCGCCAGCACGATCGCCGAAGCGATGGCGCAGCCGGAGATCACCACCCCGCAGCCCACCGCGGCGACCAGATAGCGGCGCACCGCGCCCGATGCCCGCCACAGTCGCGGGTCCAGCGGCCCCCTGGAGGTTTTCGCGTCGTTCGCGCTCAGGAGCCGTGCCTCGCCAGGCCGATGGAGGCGGGTATCCGCTCGGCCGAAATCCGTTGCCGGAAAACCCAATACGTCCACGCCTGGTATACCAGCGTCAGGGGCAGCATGAACACCGTCACCCACGTCATGATCTTGAGGGTGTAGGGGGTCGACGAGGCGTTGTAGATCGTCACGCTCCATTGCCTGTTCAGCGTCGAGGGCACCAGGTTCGGATACAGCGCGCCGAACAACAGGACCACCACGGCGGCGACGACCGCCGCGACGCAGGCGAACGCCCAGCCGTCGGACACCCGGCGCCACACCAGGCCGACCGCCGCCAGTTGGGCGACCACCGCGGCCGCCAGCACCAGCCACGTCCAGCTCTTGCCGTAGGCCAGCTGGGTCCACAGGCCGAAACCCCCGACCAGTGCGGTCACCGGAAGCGACAGCCACACCGCGAACCGGTGGGCGTCGTCGCGCATGGTTCCGGAGGTCTTCAGCGCCACGAACACCGCGCCGTAGAACGCGAACAGTCCGGCTGTGGCCAGCCCGCCGAAAAGCGTGTAGGCGTTGAGCACGTCGGTGATCGACAGGTTTATCCGGCCGGCGGCATCCACCGGAAGCCCGCGCACCAGGATCGCGAACGCCACGCCCCACAACACGGCGGGGAGCCAGGATCCGGCCGCAATGGCGATATCGGCCCAGACCCGCCAGCGCGTGTCGTCGATCTTGCCCCGCCACTCGATCGCGACCGAGCGCACGATCATGCCGACCAGGATGGCCAGCAGCGGCAGGTACAGGGTGGAGAACAAGGTGGCATACCACCCGGGGAACGCGGCGAACATCGCCGCGCCGGCGGTGATCAGCCACACCTCGTTGCCGTCCCACACCGGCCCGATGGTGTTCAGGGCCGCGCGGCGGTGCAGTTCGGGGTCGCCGATGCCGACCCGGGCGAATGGCTCCATCAACATGCCGACGCCGAAGTCGAAGCCCTCGAGAATGAAGAAACCGAGGAACAACGCGGCGATGGCGCCGAACCACAACTCTTGCAGACCCACCGATCAGCTCCCTTCCGAACCCGACCCCGTCGACGCCCCGGTAGGCACCTCAGTAGGCAAAAGACAGCGGTGCCACCTCGTCCTCGCCGACTGGCGGGGGCGGCGCCGGTTCGGCGTCGTGCTCCAGGGGACCCTCGGTGACGTAGCGTTTCAGCAACCAGAACCAGCCCACCGCAAGGACCGCATAGACCAGCGTGAACGTCACCAACGAGGTGACCACCATGGCGGGGGCGTGATGCGAGACCGCCTGGCCGACGGTGAACCGCACCTGCTGGTCACCGGTCGGGTTGGGTGCGACGATCCACGGCTGGCGGCCCATCTCGGTGAACACCCACCCCGCCGTGTTGGACAGGAACGGGGCGGGAATCGTCACCAGCGCCAGCCGCGAGAGCCACCGCTGATCGGGATTGCGGCCGCCGCGGGTCAACCACAGCACCGCCAGCGCGAACAGCACCGGGATCGCCAGCAGCCCGATCATCGCGCGGAACGCCCAGTACGTGACGAACATGTTGGGCCGGTAGTCGTTCGGCCCGAACCGGTGCTGGTAGTCCTGCTGGATGTTGCGCACTCCCTGCAGGGTGACGCCGTCGGCCCGGCCCTGGGCCAGGATCGGCAGCAGGTAGGGAAGCTGGATGACGCCCTTGACGGCGTCGCAGTTGTTGTGTCTGCCCACCGTCAGGACGGAGAAGTCGGGATCGGTTTCGGTGTCGCACAACGATTCCGCCGACGCCATCTTCATCGGCTGCTGGACGAACATCAGTTTGCCCTGGCGGTCCCCGGTGAGGAACAGGCCGACGGTGGCGACCAGCACCACCCAGCAGCCGAGGATCGCCGCCGGGCGGAACATGGCGGCCCGGTCGGCTGCGGCGTCCGTGCCGGCCGACGTACCGCTGCGCGAACGGACCAGCCACCACGCGCTGACGGCGGCGACGAAGGTGCCGGCGGTCAGCAGTGAGCCGGTGACGACATGGGTGAACGCCGAGCGCGCAGTGTTGTTCGACAACAGCGCGCCGATGCTGTCGAGCTCGGCGCGTTTGGTCACCGGGTTGTAGTGCGCGCCGACGGGATGCTGCATGAACGAGTTCGCCACGATGATGAAGAACGCGGACGCGTTGACGCCGAACGCGACGATCCAGATGCAGGCCAGGTGGACCAGCTTGGGCAGCCGGTTCCAGCCGAAGATCCACAACCCGATGAAGGTGGACTCGAAGAAGAACGCGAACAGGCCTTCCATCGCCAGGGGGGCGCCGAAGATGTCGCCGACGAAACGCGAGTACTCCGACCAGTTCATGCCGAACTGGAATTCCTGGACGATCCCGGTCGCCACGCCGATGGCGAAATTGATCAGGAACAGCTTGCCGAAGAATTTGGTGAGGCGATACCACGCGGTGTTGCCGGTGGCCACCCACACCGTCTGCATCACGGCGATCAGCGGGGCCAGGCCGATGGTGAGCGGCACGAAGATGAAGTGGTACACGGTGACGATGCCGAACTGCCACCGCGAAATGTCGACGACGTTCATGCATTCATCTCCCGGGAGGATGGGGGCCGGACAACCGTGTTACTACGGAGTGTAGTAACACGGTTGTCCCAGCGCCACTGGCGAGTGGTCGCTCTCAAGCGCCGAGGTTCCTCGACGCCTTGCGGATGCCGAACGACGACACGATCTCGAACACGCCGATCACCACGAACCACACACCGACCACGATCGCCAGGGTGACGATCGACGCGAACGGCGAAGCCAGCACGACGATGCCGGCCAGCAGGCTGATCACACCGACGAAAATCGACCACGCCCGCCCGGGCAGGCCCGGGTCGCTGATCGCCGAAATCGTCGTGGCGACGCCGCGGAAGATGAAGGCTATGCCAATCCAGATGGCCAGCAACAGAATCGCGGTCAGATCGTCCTTACCGAAGTGGCGGAACGCCAGCACCGCGAGGATCAGCGACGCCGCCCCGCTGATGAACAGCAGAACGCGGCTCCCGGCCGACACGTGCAGGCTGAACGCGAAGATCACCTGGGCGATGCCGGTGACCAGCAGATAGATGCCGAAGAGGATGGCGGCCAAGAATATCGTCCTGCCCGGCCACGCCAGGATCAGGCCACCCAGGACCAGCGACAGAATCCCGGATGTCAGCGTCGATTTCCACAGATGCGGCAACAAGCTCGGAACGGCGGTGGTTCCAGGAGTAGTTTGCATGGCCGCAGTGTGACACAAACGCCCGTTTGGGGATAGGGCATTGCGGGTTACACGCGCGCCGAGTGTGATTCCTCCGCAAGAAGATTGCCGGACTCGTCGGCCACCGCCGTGCGCCCGACGAGATACCAGGTGCGCATGACGCCCTTGCCCTTGACGTCGACGTTCCCGCGCTCCTGGAACACGAACTCGTCCTTGAGGCGTTCGTAGACCGAGTGGGGCACCTGAATCCGCCCCACGGAGTCGGTGGCTTCCATCCGGGACGCGACGTTGACCGCGTCGCCCCACACGTCGTAGAAGAACCGGCGCGAACCCACCACCCCGGCAACCACGGGGCCGGATGCCAGGCCTATCCGCAGCGGCACCGACACGCCGTGCGAATCCTTCATCCCGGCGGCCACAGCGGACATCTCGAGAGCGAAATCCGCCAGCGCCCGAACGTGATCGGGCCGCGGGCGGGGCACGCCGCTGACCACCATGTAGGAGTCGCCGCTGACTTTGATCTTCTCCAGGCCGTGCTTGTCGACCAGCGCGTCGAACGCGCCGTAGAGCCGGTCCAGGAAGCACACCAGGTCGGCCGGCGCGGTGCTGCTGGCGCGTTCGGTGAAGCCGGCGATGTCGGCGAACAGGACCGAGGCGTCGTCGTACTTGTCGGCGATGACGCCGTGCCCGGGCTCCTTGAGCCGGTCGGCGATGCTGGCCGGCAACATGTTGGCCAGCAGAGCCTCGGAGCGCTCGTACTGGGCTTCCATGGCGGCCTCGGCGCGCGCGGTGTCGCGCAGGGCAAACCAGATCGTCACGACCACCATCACGACGGCGGCGACGGTCGTGACGACGAAGCTCATCGACTGCGCCCAGGCGGGCTGCAGCCCGGTGTCGTCCGGGACCAGGAACTCCAGGGTGATGATCAGGCCCGCGGAGACCGCGGCCACGCCCGAGGCCAGCGCGATGTGTTCGATGCCGAGCATCAGCACCACCAGGGCGGCCCCGACGAGGAAGAACAGCTGGGACCCCGAACCGGTGCCCACCTCCCAGCAGGTGATGAAGACCGACACGTAGGCCGCGCCGATAAAGGTAAGCGGCGCAACCACTTCACCGAAGCGGTGCAGCCACGGGACGAACGCGAACACGGTGGCGGCGGCGAGATTGGTGCCGCCGATCTGCCAACTCCAGGTCGCGCTGAGCACTTGCACGAGCACGAAGCTCACGCTGACCAGCACGGCCAGCGCGGCGGTGATCTTGAGCACTCGGAGCCGGCGCGCGGCGCTGTCGGCGTAGTGCCGGCTGCGGTCGCGGTTCTGCGCCCGCACTGCGGCCACACAGTCCGGGCGTCGCGACGTCCCATCCGACGATCGTGGGGTGCCGCATTTCCTGGCCGCCACGACCGAAGCCTAACCGTCGCGCCGGGCAAAAGCCCAGTGCGGAGCATTAGCCCAGTGCGGAGCATTCCGGGCTGCGTGCCCTCGGTGGGATTCGAACCCACACTGGACGGGTTTTGAGTCCGTTTCCTCTGCCAGTTGGGATACGAGGGCGTGTCGTCGGCGGAGATCAGCCTTCAACCTTAAAGGAGCCTCTCACCCTAGAGGATCGGTGCCGCCACGGGTGCTTGACGCCCCCGACGTCGGTGGCCACAGCCGGCCACGACACAATGTCCGTCATGACAGGCCGCACGACCGACCACGACGCCGCTGTGCCGCGCCGAGTGCTGATCGCGGAAGACGAGGCGCTCATCCGGATGGACCTGGCCGAGATGCTCCGGGAGGAGGGTTACGAGATCGTCGGCGAGGCGGGCGACGGCCAGGAGGCCGTCGAACTGGCCGAACGGTTCAAACCCGACCTGGTCATCATGGACGTGAAGATGCCGCGTCGCGACGGCATCGACGCGGCGTCGGAGATCGCCGGCAAGCGCATCGCTCCGATCGTGGTGCTGACCGCGTTCAGCCAGCGCGACCTCGTCGAGCGGGCCCGCGACGCCGGGGCCATGGCCTACCTGGTGAAGCCGTTCACCGGCAGCGACCTGATCCCGGCCATCGAATTGGCCGTCAGCCGGTTCGGTGAGATCACGGCGCTGGAAACCGAAGTGGCGTCCCTGTCCGACCGGCTGGAGACCCGCAAGCTCGTGGAGCGCGCCAAGGGCCTGCTGCAGACCAAGCAGGGCATGACCGAGCCCGAGGCGTTCAAGTGGATCCAGCGTGCCGCCATGGACCGGCGCACCACGATGAAGCGGGTGGCCGAAGTGGTGCTGGAAACCCTCGACACCGAGGACGACTCCTAACCGCGAGCAGACGCAAAAGCCCCCTAGATCGGCACCGATCGGGGGCTTTTGCGTCTGCTCGCCGGGGCTCTAGCGGGCCACGATCACCGAGGAGCCGTGCCCGAACAGTCCCTGGTTGGCGGTGATGCCGACCGTGGCGTTCTCCACCTGCCGGCCCGTCGCCTGACCCCGCAGTTGCCAGGTCAGCTCGCAGACCTGCGCGATCGCCTGGGCGGGTATGGCCTCGCCGAAGCAGGCCAGGCCGCCCGAGGGGTTGACCGGGACCTTGCCGCCGAGGGTGGTCGCACCGCTGCGGAGAAGGGCCTCAGCTTCACCTTTAGGGCACAACCCCAAGTGCTCGTACCAGTCGAGCTCCAGCGCGGTGGACAGGTCGTAGACCTCGGCCAGGCTGACGTCCTCGGGCCCGATGCCCGCCTCGGCGTAGGCCGCATCCAGAATCTGATCCTTGAACACCCGCGCCGGCGCCGGCGCCACCGCCGTGGAATCCGTTGCGATGTCCGGTAATTCGGGCAGATGCTGGGGATACCGCGGGGTCACCGTGCTGATCGCCCGCACCGACGGCACGCCGTCGAGCGAGCCGAGGTGCTTAGCCGCGAAGTCGGCGCCGGCCACCACCAGGGCCGCCGCGCCGTCGGAGGTCGCGCAGATGTCCAGCAGCCGCAGCGGGTCGGCGACCACCGCGCTGGCCAGCACGTCTTCGATCGACGCCTCTTTGCGGTAGCGGGCGTTGGGGTTCTGCAGGCCGTGCCGGGAGTTCTTGACCTTCACCTGGGCGAAGTCCTCCAGCGTCGCGCCGTAGAGGTCCATGCGCCGCCGCGCGAGCAGCGCGAAATACACCGGGTTGCTCGCCCCGATCAGGTGGAAGCGCTGCCAGTCGGGGTCGTTCCTGCGTTCACCGCCGACCGGGGCGAACGCGCCCTTGGGGGTGGTGTCGGCGCCGATCACCAGCGCGACGTCGCAGAAACCGGCCAGGATGTGGGCGCGGGCGCTCTGCAGGGCCTGCGAGCCGCTGGCGCACGCCGCGTAGCTGGAGCTGACCGGGACGCCGTTCCAGCCCAGCTTCTGTGCGAACGTCGACCCGGCGATGAAGCCCGGGTAGCCGTTGCGGATGGTGTCCGCGCCCGCCACCAGCTGGATCTGGCGCCAGTCCAGGCCCGCTTCGCCGAGGGCGGCCCGGGCGGCGACCACCCCGTATTCGGTGAAGTCGCGGCCCCATTTGCCCCACGGGTGCATTCCGGCGCCCAGGATGTAGACGGGTTCGGGTGCGCTCGCGGTCATGAGGCGATCCTCCACGCGTGCACGACGCGCTGGACGCCGTCGTCGTCGGTGAACAGCGGCATCGTGGTCAGCTCCATCTCCATGCCGACCTTCAGGTCGGCGGCCAGCGTGCCCTCGACGACCTTGCCCAGCACGATCAGCCCCTCGCCGGCCAGCTGCACCGCGGCGATGGCGAACGGCTCGAAGGGGTCCGGGGCGGGGTAGGGAGGCGGTGGGGCGTAGCGGTTCTCGGTGTAGCTCCACAGCGTGCCCCGCCGCGACAGCGCGACCGACTCCAGCGTGTCGCTGCTGCAGGCCGGGTTGGGGCAGTTGGTGCTGCGCGGCGGGAAGACGTAGGTGCCGCAGTGGGGGCACCGGGAGCCGATCAGATAGGGGCTGCCGGAGCTGTCGGTGGCAAACCATCCATCGATCGCCGGTTCTTGGCGGATGACCTCGGACACCGTGCCAGCGTACCCAGCGCGAGCATGAAACTGAAACGTGTTGCAGTTCTGTGGCGGCGCGGGGTCCCGCCATGCCGGGTGCCTAGAGTGTGAGCCGTGAGTACCGCCGGCGAGGACAACACCAGGCCGACGCTGATGTTGCTCGACGGCAATTCGCTGGCGTACCGGGCGTTCTACGCGCTGCCCGCCGAGAACTTCAAGACCCGCGGCGGCCTGACCACCAATGCGGTGTACGGCTTCACCGCCATGCTGATCAACCTGCTGCGCGACGAGGCGCCGACGCACATCGCCGCGGCGTTCGACGTGTCCCGGGAGACGTTCCGGTCCGAGCGCTACCCCGAATACAAGGCCAACCGGTCGGCGACCCCCGACGAATTCCGGGGCCAGATCGACATCACCAAGGAAGTGCTGGGCGCGCTGGGCATCACGGTGCTCGCCGAGCCCGGGTTCGAAGCCGACGACATCATCGCGACGCTGGCCACCCAGGCCGCGAACGAGGGCTACCGGGTGCTGGTGGTCACCGGGGACCGGGACGCGCTGCAGCTGGTCACCGACGACGTGACCGTGCTGTATCCGCGCAAGGGCGTCAGCGAGCTCACCCGGTTCACCCCCGAGGCCGTCGTCGAGAAGTACGGGCTCACGCCCGTGCAGTACCCCGACTTCGCCGCGCTGCGCGGCGACCCCAGCGACAACCTGCCCGGCATCCCCGGGGTCGGGGAGAAGACCGCCACCAAGTGGATCGCCGAGTACAGCTCCCTGCAGGGCCTGGTCGACAACGTCGACGCGGTGCGCGGCAAGGTGGGCGACGCGCTGCGGGCCAA
>Ga0207433_10013249_pt1 | contig 12167 bp, 12 predicted proteins | sample YelNatPaOPGAMG01_FD_187559 | JGI IMG/M metagenome (GOLD analysis project Ga0207433, IMG submission 187559) | Hot spring thermophilic microbial communities from Obsidian Pool, Yellowstone National Park, USA - OP-RAMG-01 (SPAdes) (version 3) | ecosystem: Environmental > Aquatic > Thermal springs...
CCATTCTGGCTGAATAACTCCACGGCTGGGCTCTTACACACTTACAAACATCATTTAATACATAAAATTCTTGCTACAAACCTCTCTTGTTACTGATAACATTTTATTTTCAGTTATGAGACACTAACAGAACTTCCAGATTGTTCTAAGAGAATTTTTATGTGTATTTGGCATTTTTGTGTTGCATCAATGTTTTGTCATCAAAAACATAAGTGTTTTATAGCGTGTTTTAGTTTGTCAATGGAGATGGGTATGGGGTTTGTTGCTGGTAGCCGTGTGAAGTCGCCTTGGCTTTTTCATTTGAATACTGGTTCATGTGCTGGTTGCGATATTGAGATTGTGGCGGCTTTGACTCCTCGCTATGATGTTGAACGCTTGGGATGCGTTCTTGTTGGTTCCCCACGTCATGCCGATGTTCTATTAGTGACGGGGCCTGTGACGCGGCAAATGCTTCCGCGCTTTATTAGGGTTTATGAGCAAGTGCCTGAGCCTAAAGTAGTTGTTGCTGTGGGCACGTGTGCTTCTTCTGGAACCCCTTTCTTAGGGAGTCCAATGGTGGAGGGGCCGGTGGATAGGATTGTCCCTGTAGATGTTTATGTTGTTGGGTGTCCGCCTAGACCTGAAGCGATTGTTAAAGGTGTTGTCACGGCTGTGAAGAGGAAGTTTGGGTGAAAAGCTATGGTTGATAAGCGTGATGTGGCGAAGGAAATAGAGGTTGATTACACGCGTCTACGCATACCTTTTGGTTCTGTGCATCCAGCGCTTAAAGAACCGGTTTCGTTAAGAGTGACTGTTAGGAAGGAGGAGATTCTTGATGTTGACGTTGTTTTGGGGCATGTTCATAGGGGGATAGAGGCTTTAGCGGAGAACCGCAACCTTGTTCAGACGCTTTATTTGGTTGAGAGGATTTGTGGGATATGCTCCCACAGCCATACCACATGTTATGTTCAAACAATAGAAGAAATTGGCGGTATACAGCCTCCTGAGCGTGCTCTCTACCTTAGAACTTTAATTTTTGAGCTTGAACGAATTCACAGTCACCTGTTCTTGCTGGGTGTTCTGGCTTATGAGGTTGGGTTTGACACTTTGTTTATGTTTGCTTGGCATGTCAGAGAAAGCGTTCTTGACTTGTTTGAAAAAATTACAGGTAACCGGGTGCACCATTCAATGAACACGTTGGGTGGGGTGCGTTGGGATTTAGATCAACGTTTGATCGATGACGTTAGAGTCGCCCTAAAGGATTTGCATAATTCTGTGCGTCGTATCTATGATTTTTTCCAAGATAAAACTGTTGAGAAAAGGCTGTGCGATGTTGGGGTTTTAGATAAGGACACTGCCCAGAAATTATGTGTTGTAGGTCCAACTGCAAGAGGCTCTGGTGTTAACATGGATGTGCGCAGGGATCATCCTTACGCTGCATATGCCAATTTGAATGACCACTTTTCAGTGGTGGTTAGGGAAAAAGGTGATGCTTACGCGAGAACGGAGGTTCGGTTGTTGGAGCTTTTCGAGTCAATAAATTTGATCCAGAAGGTTCTTGAGGAGTTGCCGGATGGGCCTATCCGTGTTGAAGATAATGTCATTAGGCTGATGAGGCGGATCCCGGAGGGTGAGGCCATTTCATTGGTTGAGGCGCCAAGAGGTGAGCTTCTTTATTTTGTAAAAACTAATGGTAAGGAGGGCCTATGGCGTTTAAAAGTTCGAACCCCTACAATTCCCAATGTTTTGGGGTTAAAACCTATGCTTGTGGGATGCGAAATTGCGGACATACCTGTGGTTGTGGCTTCCGTAGACCCTTGCATGGCGTGCGCCAACAGGCTGGCGGTTGTTGACGCTGTTACTGAGGATGAAAAGATTGTTGACATGGATTATTTGCGGCGTAGGAGGAGAAAAACTTGGAAACTTTAATAGCGCTTTTACTGGCGTTTCCGCTGGTTTTTGTAATAAGCATACTCTTCGACGGAATTGACAGAAAGCTCCATGCGAGAATGCAGAGGAGGATAGGTCCTCCAATCACTCAGCCTTTATATGACTTCTTAAAACTGTTTAGTAAAGAAAGGATAGTTCCAACGACAGCCTCTTCAGCGATTTTCACAGTTTTGCCTCCGACTGCAGCTGCTGCCTCTATTCTAGGTGCTTCGATACTACTAGCCACCCTATTGTTTGGAGTGAGTATTGGTGGCGATTTAATAGTTGTTTTATACTTGTTGGCCATGTCTTCTGTCCTGGTTATGGTTGGTGGTTCTTCATCGGGTAATCCCTACGGGGCTGTTGGTTTTTCTCGAAAAATGTCAATGCTTATTGCCTATGAGGTGCCGCTTCTGCTATCAATTTTATCCGCATCCTTGAAGGTTAACTCCTTATCGCATTATGATGTTGTCTCAGCCCAAATCATGGCGGAGTCCATGCTTGCATTAGCCTTTCCCAGCATGGCGGTTGCGGCAGCCGCATTTTTAATTTGCATACCAGCTGCCGCGGACGCTGTACCCTTTGATGTTTCAGAAGCGAAAACGGAAATTGTTTACGGCCCCTTAGTTGAGTATGGTGGACCTTTTTTGGCGCTGTTTAAGCTTGCGAAGTCCGCCTCAAATCTTGCATTAACTTTGCTTGCAGCCACGTTGTTTTTCTATCTGCCAGCATTTTTTGGAGAAGGCGCTTCGCTTGGATTGGGCTCTTTGATTATCTGTTTGGTTTTCGCCCTGTTTTTCTGGTTTTTAACGATAACTGTTCCCCGCACTGTTTTTGCTCGTCTCAAGGTTGGGCAGGCTTTCAAGTTTTATTGGCTTGTTGCGTTACCCTTATCAGTTGTAGCAGTTTTATTGTCTGTTCTAGGGTTGTAGGGTGAAAGCTTTGAGGCTTGGGAGCATGCTTCGCGATGTGTTGCGGGCACTTTTCAAGAAGCCTGTCACCGTTCAATATTTAACTAAACCTGGGGAAATGGTGCCTGTTCCTGACCGGTTTAGAGGCAAGATAATCTATGATAAAAATGCGTGTGTAGGTTGTCTTCTGTGTATTAGAACTTGTCCTAGTGGAGTGATAACTGCCACCGCGGAGAAGAAGGTTAAATTTGATGTCGTGAGGTGCATGTTTTGTGGGCAATGTGTGGAAACATGCCCTAAAAAGGCGATTGCCTTAAGCTCCGACTTTGAAATGGTCGTTCATGAGAAGGAGGGGTTGGTAGTCCAGTAATGCTTATTAGGGCTGAACAGTTCTTCAAAACTAAGGAGATGGATGAAAGGATTTGTCGCGGCAACCACGCGAACTTGTTGTTTTGCTTTTAAGGAACGTGGTTTTTAGGCATTCTGAATTTCATTCCCTAGAGGACGCTTTGGTTGAAAAGTACGGATTTAGCAAGGTTGAAGAAAAAGAACAGAAAATTTCAGAACTAAAACAGCTGATTCCAGAGGAATGCAAAAAGAGGGTTGTTTTTGAGGAGGAGTCTACGGCGCCCATAGTCTTGGAGGAGGTTGAAAGGAAACTTTCCGCCTTAAAGATTTATAATGGGATGTTCTTGGAAAGCGAAATTCAAGTTTTCATTCTTGGCGAAACCACCCAAAAGGAGGATGTAGTTGTTGAAGAAGAGCAATACACTATATACACTGCGGAGTATCAGCTGGTTAAGCTTGTTAGCAAAAGCGGCTACGCAATCCAACAGTTAATTGAACGATTAACCATGGATCTTGGAATAGAGTTCAAGTCAAAAGAATGGATATTTCATAGATGCGAAGAAGGCTAAGCTACACCGATTAAACTGAGAAGAATTTGAGGTTGTAAACCCAAAATGACTGCCGAAACAGCTGAAATTATTGTTGGAAGCCACATTGCCCAGCGAACTTCACATGCCTCCTTTGTGGTTTCAGTTGCTTGCCCCATGAATATTTGATGGAACGAGCGAAGCAAGAATATAAACGTGACCATGGATATGCAGATGAGAAACACGAGTGATAAAACAGCTATGGCTGTACCTCCCAACTCTAATATGAAGTTGTAGGCAACACTGTAAAGAAGCCATTTTGCATAAAAACCGCTTAACGGCGGAATTCCCGTCAGCGAGAGGGCGCAGATTATGTAGCTTAAAGCAGTTTTATCCATTTTCCTCAACAACCCCCCTAACTTTTCCATGTCGGCCGTTCCAGTCTTGAAAAACACTGAACCCAGGCTCAGAATCATTCCAGCCTTCATCAAGGCGCTGTTGACGAGATAATATTGTCCCACAGCAAAGCTTATGGGCGAGGCAAGTAAGCCTAAAACAAACATTATGTGTCCAAACTCGTCTATGCTGCAGTATGCTAGCATTCGATAGAAATTCTTCTGCGGGTAGGCCACCAAAGCGCCAAAAACCATGGATATGAGCCCCAAGCCCACCATTAAGGCGATAATGACGTTTGAGGGGTAAATTTTGTAGAATGGAGCAACCAGATTGTATAGGGCGAGGATTAGGGCTATGGGTTCAGAGCAGAAAAACCCGTTAATTATTATTGTTGACCCTGGAAAAACGTCAGGCAACCAACCGTGAAACGGCACGATTCCTATATCTGCTCCTAAGCCGATGATGAAGCAGGCAACTGCAAGCATAAGCAATTGCGGATTTTCAACAAGACGCGCATACATATGGGGGTTGCTGGTAATATCAAACAAGTTTGTGTTACCCGTCAAAAAGAATATTATTAGGACGCCCAGCAAGACGAAGAGGGCGCTCACCGCCGTGATTATTAGGTATTTGAAGGCGGCTTCCGTTGAAAGCTTGCTTGGGTTATGGGCAACGAGTATTACTGAAACGCCCACGGTTAACTCCACAAACAGAAAAATGCCAAACAAGTCATGGGAAAGCAGAAGCCCCAACATGCAGCAGAGGAAAAGCAGGAGGAAAAAGTTATACATGGTCGGCTTCAGCCTTCCTCCCTTCTCAGCCTCAACATTATAAATCGACGCTAAAAAGAAGATTAGGGAAACGCCTATCAAACCAGCCATGTTCCTTGAATCAACACGTAGGGAAAGATGGGGGACCTCCAAAACTTCGCCCGCCAAAACATATGGAACCATTGACAAAACAGTGATTAAAGTTAAGAATACGCTGAAGAGTAGTAACGTCTTATAGGTTTTTTTAAAGAAAGATTCCAGAAACCAGAAGGGATGCAGAATTAAGTGTAAAAATCCTATGGAGAGAGGAACCATTATTGAGAGGAGGGGAAGCAGCGAATACATTATTCATTCAGCCTCCATGCTTTAACTGATAGGTTTCCATAGTCGTGGTAAGCCTCAACTATTATGAAAACGCCAACCAAGTTAACAAAAATCATAAGGGCGAGTATAAAGGGAATTAGGAAAAGCGGGCTTTCGGCAAACATGGGATAAAGCGCGTTCTCAGCCATGTTAAGGCCCGCCAGGATTTTTAGGGGATCAGTTCGTGTAGCAATTATGAAAACGGAAATTGAAAACATGATGGCGACAAAGGGTAGAACATTGATTTTTTCAGGAAGGAACCGTGAGGCAAAAAATGATAGAATTAAGCTTAAAATTACTATGGCAACCAGCGCTAATCCTACCCTTTTAACGTTAATCGATGGTTCATCGTGTACATTTTCGGTTTTAATCATGCCCCAGTAAATTATTAAAGGCGTTATCACGGCCGCTGCAAACCATTCGGAAAATGTTGCAAAGAAATCAACTAACGCTTCAAAACCCAAGCCCAATATTAGGTTGATAAGGCATAAAACCAGCTCCACAAGCCCCAAAGCAGCCGCTTGAACGGCTAGTAAGCGAATTAGCTGTTTTGTTGTTTTTGCAAAAACTCCGCAAAGGGTTGCGACGGTTGATGCGATTAAAGTTGCAGTGACAATGGGTTCCATTTTTCAACCTCCAAGAACTGCAACTAAGATGATGACTATGGCGCCGGCAATAAAAAATGCAAAGGCGGCAAAATAGTTTTGTTGAATGTCGAGGCGGAGCAATTTTTCACAGAATCCAAAGAACTTATTTGACAACTTGTTATAGGCTACGTCAACGTTTGACGCTTTGCACGCATAATCAACTTTCACAACGTTGGTTAGCACATGATAAAAGTAGCTTCCGTTTGGGCTGTCCAGCAGATTTATGTCCTCTCCACAGAGGAACGGTTTAAAAGTCTCCTCACTTGGAGATTTCCGGTAAAAAGCAGCCGCTTTACCCAAATACAGCATTATGCTGGAAAACAAGGCGAAAAGCCCAACCATTGAAATAACTACAGCAGAAGGATTCCAAAAACCAAGTGGAGTTTCAACAAGCCATTGTGCAACAACTATTGCCGGAAGACCAACGCCATTAGCCGCCGGTATAACCATTGAGTTCAAAAGAGTTGTTGGAGCCACGCCTAGAACAATCAAGAAAATCGCCAACAAAACCATGGGCGCCAACATAGCCGCAGGAGGATCTTCCATCATAAGAGGCGGTTTTGTAGGTTTTTGCATGAGAACCGAATGCAACAACCGCATTGCGACTGCAACGTTTAAAACGCATCCAAGAAAAGCTATTGCCGCAAAAAGTGTTGCTTGCACATTAATGGCGGCGTGAAAAAGCAGGTATTTGCCTGCAAACTCACTAAGTAAAGGCACCGTTGACCACGCTAATACGCCGATCAGACAGCAGAAGGCAGTTATGGGCATACTTTGGTATAACCCTCCCATCTCGTTTATGTCATGTTTTCCAGTCGCATAAATCATGGCGCCAGCGCATAGGAAAAGCAGACCAAAGCAAAGGGCGTGAGAAATCATTAAAAACAGGCTTGCAATGCTTCCCAACGGAGTGATTAAGCCAACAGCCATTACAGTGTAGCCAATTCCTGAAATACTACCATAAGCAACTATCCTTTTAACGTCATTCTCAACAAGCCCATTCAACGCCCCAATGATTATGGTGGTCGCCCCGATTAGTGAGATGATGAAGCCCCAGACGCTAACATTGCCGAATATGAACGGTAAAGGCATTGGTGCAGCTGAGGCAACATGCACGCGAAAAACGTCTAAAAAGAAACGGAGAAACATGTAAACTCCTGCTAGCGTGCCCCCCTCATGAAACACAAGGATTGCTGAAGTAGGCGCCACAGTTGCATCTGGAAGCCATGAGTGAAGAGGAAATAACACGGTCTTTGGCAATGCAGCAACCAGTAAAAGCGGAAAGACAACCGATATTATCGGATCACCAACAGAAATCGCACCGCTTAACTCTGTAATCTCTAATGTCCCTGATGAAAAAAAGATTATAACCATAGCTATTAAAAGGGCTAAACTGCCCATATGAGTCATAACAAAAAATTTCATTGCCGCCCCCAAAGAAAACGTATCCTCGTTCCAAAACGAGATTAGCGCATAAGAGCACACGCTAAATAGCTCCCAAAAAATCAAAAGCCCCAATAGGCTGCTTGAAAACAACGCTCCAAGCATGGCTCCATTAAAAAGCAAAATAAAAGAATAAGACCTATCAAAATCCCAGCCAACCCTATACGCTCGATTATAAGGCGAAAGATAATACACGTTATATGTGAGGGCTAAAACAGTAAATAATGAAGAGAAGAAAGCTGGCACTAAAGCTAAAAAATCTACATACAACCCGAAGCTGGCAACGCCTATTGGCAGACTAACCGTGAAAAAATGAGTTTTAATCGGTCCATTTCTAACCATATAAAACAACAAGCAGATCAGAAAGAAGCTTACGCAAGAAGCCAAAACGCAGAGGGTCTTCGCAAGCCTAGCGCCAATTTTAGGCGTTCCAGCAACCCAATGCGACAAAAACGCAACAGATACAGGTAAAAATATCGCGACTACTGCTGCGCCATCCTGAACAATCATAAGTCTCTCTCGTGAACTTCTACATTGCTGATTCATCATATATTTGCTTCGCTACGCTTCTAGCTTTCCTTTAAACTTTTCTTTATCGTTCTCGGTTTTACGCATTGGATGAACGTCCCTAGGCCAATTTTCAGGCAAGATTAAAGGCTCCAAATTCGGATGCCCTTCAAATCTCACCCCAAACAAATCGTGAATTTCACACTCATAAAGAAGGGCTCCAGGAATAATATCAGTGATGGTAGGGATCACATCATTTTTTAAGGGCAAATTAACCCGTACAGTTAACAGAATCCCTCCTCCATTCAAGTGGTAGAGAAGTTCAAACGAGTCGCCTGATTGAAGTCCTGTAATGCCAGATAAATGCGCAAACCCATTATCCTTCAAAAACGAAACCACCTTTTTAAGATGCTTCCCGCCCACACGCACAAAGATACGCCCTGCCCGAGGGACTGAAAATTCCAAGTTTCTAGGCGAAACCAAATTTTCAAGCTTTTTTACGACATCAGATTCCAACATCGCTGTGTCCACCTCTTAATACGCGCTTCTAACTCTCCTATTTAACACTGGTTTATATAAGAAACCCGGCCAACCAGATATGTTTTTGCAGAAAAAGCTGAAAATTTCCTATTTTAACATGGCGCTAAAACAGTTTAAAATCTACCTACGTGAATAGGTAGCCGAAAAGTTTAAGGCTGAAAATCCCGCTATTCCAAGCGGGTTTGTAATGGCTAAGGCATCTTTGCTGGGATTAAGGTTTGCCATGATAGGGACTTTCGCTGTTGTTACAGCTGTTGCCAGCCTTGTTTTGATGGCCATTTTGACATGGCTTGGAATACCCTTTTTAGGCATTTACGGCATCCTTGGCTTCGTAATATTCTTCCACGTTCTCCAATGGTTGATGGGTCCATATCTTATTGAAGCCGTGTATAAGGTCAAGCCTGTAAGTCCAGCAGAGCATTCGTGGCTGATGGAGGCTTTTGAAAGGGTTGTTAGGGCAAGCGGGCTGGGGAAAGCTCCCAAGCTTGGAATTGCGGAAATAGATTTGCCAAACGCTTTTGCATATGGCAATCCTTTGAAGGGAAACGCTGTGGCAGTTACAAGGGGGCTTTTAAAGAGCCTTCCTCCCAAAGAGGTTGAAGCCGTATTGGGGCATGAGGTGGGCCATTTAAAGCATAGGGACGTCGCCTTCATGATGATGATAAGCATAATTCCAGCCCTAGTCTATTATGTTGGGTATTCACTTTACATTTCAGGATGGTTTGGCGCAAGAACCTCAAGGGAAAGAGGCGGAGGCGGAGCTCTGCTGCTTCTTGTAGGCATAGGCCTAATAATTCTAAGCTTCATCTTCAACCTCTTCGTGTTCTACTTCAGCAGGCTAAGGGAGTATTATGCTGATGCCCACGCTGCAATGAACGTCAACGAGGGAGCTAAAAACCTTCAGCGGGGCCTCGTAAGAATAATGAACACCACAGGCAGACTGCGCAAGTTTAGGAGAACAGAGCATGCCGGAAAATTCAGCGAGTTTAAAATGTTCTTTATAAGCGACCCAGACCAAAGCATTGAAGGACTTGGCGACGTCGACCAACTAGTTGAAAAAGTTAAAAACACAAAACCAAATATCTTAGCTGAACTATTCAGCACACACCCCCATCCAGCTAAAAGACTTAAAAACCTCGACCGGTTCGCTTAGCAACAAGCCCTTTAAGTTTTTCTTTTTTATCTCGACTGGAAATGCTTTACGTTAGGTTTTCCGCATGGTCTTGTGGCAGGGTGCTATTATGAACCTTTATGCGCGCGCTGTTGTTATTCTCTCTAGCTTATGTAACTACATTGTGGATTCGCTTTTTATTTAGGGCTTCCTTGATTTCTAGGGCTATTCTTCTGCCAGCATACATTTTCTCCCCATGCTTTAGATAGGCGTATGGTGATGTTCCGATTCCGATGTTTGTTCCTGCAACAATGCGCGCTGAAATTTCAAAAGTGTAGATTTCTAAATTGTCCGTGACAACTATTTCTAGACAAAACGGTCCTATTATTCCTGGTGGAGCGAGTTCTTTGGCTGTTCTTTGTACGTTGTCGCCCATTTTTAGGAGTTCCGGCAGTAGCGACTCGCGAACGGTTAGGGGGATGTTCCCCACAATTGTGTAGGTGGGAGTTACGTCTATTTCCAGCTGTTCGGCTGCCGACACCCTTCCTATGGCGTCTACTGTGGATTCGTAGCGTTTGTCCACGCCGAGAAATTCGACGTCATTATATATTATTGACGAGAAGTAGTGGGGGGTAAACGTTCACACCTAAAACGTACTCCTGTAAATGTATCCTTTCCACATCCTCCTTGTTGAGTAAGCCACGATGGATCATCTGCTTAACTCTCCTTTTGAAAGCTTCGGGCGAGTTCGCCAGAAAATAGCCTTTCCCACCCTTGGCCCCGGGAAGTTTGGCTATAACTAAGCCGCTGATTTCCTCTGGGCTTTTGAAGGTTCTCGGAAGCCTAAGCCCAGCTTTTCTAAGCCATTCTGCTTGTTTCTCGCGGTTCGCTTCCCATTGAAGGAGTTGGCGGTTTCCAAACATGGGAACATAGAAATTGTTTATCAACTCTTCAGTGCTCAGGTAAGCCGTGAAAGAACCGTGGGGCACGATGACCGTGTTAAGCTTTCTGAGTTTTTCTTGAACTTTGTCATCCAACAGTTCCTTAAAGTCTTCCACTATTATGAATTCGTCTGCTAAGGGAAACTTCTCATAAATTATTAGGTCTTTCTCCTTACATATGCAAACGGTTCTAAACCCCTCTTCTTTGGCACCCTTGAAAATGTTCAATGCTGAATGGGAGCCTATAGTGCCTATCGTCAGCTTTCTCAAGTCGTATTTGCCTATTAGTTGGCTTATTTCTTCATGGGCTATCATGTTACAATATCCTCTAGTCTGCCCTCTTTAATGGCGCGTTTTATCTCCATGGCAACTCTTCTGCCAGGTCCAACTTCCACGCCATACTTGTATTTCATGTATGGTGATGTAGGTTCCACGCATGGGCAGCCGGGCACGCGGGGGCTAACGTCGAAAACGTAGAATTCAAGGTTTTTGTTTACCGCTCCTTGCAGTGCAAAAAGCCCAATTATGCCCGGCGGATACTCTTCTTTGCAGACTTCAACGAAGCGTTCCGCGGTTTCAAAAACTTTTTCAAGCTGGCTTTCCCGCATTGTAACGCCCATATGCCCAATCTCAATGTTTTGCATGACTATTCCAAGTTCCAGCTGCTCTTGGGCTGGAAGGTCTAATACACCGTCCAAGTCTGTTTGAATTCGCTTATCAAACCCTAACAAGTCGATTTCGTCGGTTAATGGAGACCAGAAAAAGTTTGCGTTAAACTTAGCGCCTATCACATACTCCTCTATAACTGCCTTTTGGAGGATTTCGGGGCTTATAATACCTTTGCGTATTCGTTCCTCTGCTTTTCGCTTGAACTCTTCGGGCGAAGAAGCGTAGAAGAAGGCTCTTTCGAGGGCGCGTTCTTTTTCTGAAACCTTAACTATCACTAGGCGGTCTATTTCCTCCGGAGACTTGAAAATTTTAGGTGTGGGGATTCCAGCTTTCTGAAGTAAATAATACTGGTTTTTAGGGGTGTTGCGTTCTTCTGTTTTAAGCATGAAACGGTTTCCCATTATGGGCACAGTGAAACGCTTTTCAATGTTCTCGTAGCCCACATAAACCGAAAAAGAGCGGTTTGGCACAAAAATGGTGTTTAGGGCTCTGAGCTTCTCAAGATTTTCCACGTGCACCACATCTGCAAATTGGTCAAGCAAAAGCACGTGGTCAAACAAATTACGGTAATATTTGGTGTAAGTTTTCTCGCGACCCTTTTGGCAAACAACAACCGTTTCGAATCCTTCTTGTTTGGCGCCGTGGGCGATTTCCAACGCTGAATGGGAGCCTAAAACGCCTATCCGAATGTTGCGCTCGTCATATTCGCCAATTATCTTATCAATTGTCCGTTTGTTTATCACGTTTTATCTCCCACATATTCCTTGTACTTTCTCATGGTTTCAGCAAGGCTTGGGGCATCAAATAGCTCACGGTTAGTCAGGGTGTTTGCCACCGCCATATACATTTCACTTATTAGATTTTTTAGTGACGGGTCTAGTTTTGGCGGTTTCGCCTTAACTAACCTTTTCCAGTCTTCTACGCCTTGTTCTTTTGCTTTTTGTTTGGCTTTTTCCACATGTTCCGCCCATTCCGTTCGCCTATAGTAAATGCGGGCTACCTCCTTGCTTACATGCAACCCTTGATACGTGAACCTACACTCGTCCAATGTGCCAACAACGTCTGCCACCATAAGCATTCGCTTGT
>Ga0207433_10013259_pt1 | contig 12164 bp, 8 predicted proteins | sample YelNatPaOPGAMG01_FD_187559 | JGI IMG/M metagenome (GOLD analysis project Ga0207433, IMG submission 187559) | Hot spring thermophilic microbial communities from Obsidian Pool, Yellowstone National Park, USA - OP-RAMG-01 (SPAdes) (version 3) | ecosystem: Environmental > Aquatic > Thermal springs >...
GAAGTGGCAACTGGTATGATTGAAAGCATTTTTCAAAGCGTTTAATTATACCTCCGGCGACCTATTTTTTAATTATAACATAAATAATCATAAAGATAATAATAAAAAGCGTCAAGTATATAATAAAAGTCCGAAAATAATCAAATTGACCGGAAGTAAGAATTGAATAAAAGATTGAAATTGAATGATTTAAATAGTCCATTTTTTCAAATCAATTAAAAGGCGTCCTTGATAAATGATATCAAATAAAAAATAAACATTGTCAACATTAAAAGGATAAAGTATTCAAAAAAATAATTGAAAATATATTCAATCATCAAATTTCTTTTCTTTTAATTGAGACCTTTTTTCCAAAAATAAACTCCCAAATTTTTAAACTAAAAAATAAAATGATAATTGTCGCCAAAAAAGTGATAATCAATAAATCGCCGATGTCAAGCGAATTTCTAAAATAAAATCCCTCCGTAGAAGTCCCAATCTGGAATTCTTGATAAGCATAATCCGGAAATTGCGCCGTCGTAGTCGCCGGCTGTATATTTAATTGACAATAAAACCCGGCTTTAATATCCGTCCCGTTTATAGGATAACATTGAACCGGATAAGGCGACGGCGAAGGCGTTGCCGCCAAAGTAATATTTTCCGGCGCAAGCGTGGTATCGTCAATTTTCAATAAATCAGTTTCCATAAGTTATCCACAACTTTAAAATCGGCGCGCTTTTCTTTTGCGCTTTCTTGAAGCGCGCCGATTTTAATCATTATGTCAAGCATTTTCAACATTGTCAAGTGCTTGCTTTATCTCGCCGGCGCTTTTAATCTTTGGCTGATTTCGCTTAATATAATCAAAAAATATTTTAATATACAAGCCTGCCGGATTATTTATTGGCTTTTTTGAGTGTTTGATTATGTCTTTCGTCAGGCTAAAAATGAAAAGAATATCCTCGCTATCGTATTTTGAAACCAGCCGGAACCAAAAACCGAGTTTCTTTTTATCTTTAAAATAATCAGCCAAATAGTAAGCAAGATATTGTTTATACGATGTCAAAGCCATTTTTTTAAAATTGTGCGACGCGTTTTTAAACGATTTTTAATAAATTTAAATAATAATTTTAATCTATACGATGATTATTTAGTATAATGTCCGCAACTTCGTCCAGCGCCCCCTTGACATCAGCCCCCACCCGTTATAAGCATCATCGTTTCAAAATTTTTTTTTGTCAAGAGGCAAAACTGTGGATAACTTTTTGGCCTTGACATCAGCCCCTAACTATGACCTTGATAATCTTAAAGGCTAAAATTGAGGCTTCAACTCCTAAAATGAAAATAATAACATTCAAAAATTCGCTCACCGGTATGATTAAATTCAAATAATTAAAATATTCCTTCATCTGGATAAAAACATTCAAAACCGATTGAGGCAATGAAGCGTCCGGTAATAATAAAATCGGCGCCGTCGTAAGATAAAAAATCCCGAGAAAGAATAAAGCGATGAAATAAGTTATCATAGAATTGACTTTATTCTAAAAATAACATAAGCGACCGCAATCAGCCAAAAAAGAAAAATAATCGCTTGCTTTAAAGTGTCTCCAATGACCGGAATTTCAAAATTGTATTCCGTAGATGTCGCCGTCGTATTAATTCCGGAAAAGGCGCTTTTAATTAAATAAAAATATCCGAAAGGAGGCTTTTTTTTTAAATTATCGGACCAAGTATTCAAAAAACTGGATAAATTATTTCTTTGATTTTCCGAAGGTAGAAATAAAAAAGTAAAGGCTTGGCAAATCGCATAAGTCAAATTTTGAACCGGATAATCTAAAAAACCGCCCGGCGGACTTTGGCAAATCTGCTCGCTTCCGGCATAAGGAGGAGGCGATAATTCCGGAGGCGTGGAAGGATAAGGCGACATTGAAGGATAAACCGGAGGCGTCGGCGTCGGCGTAGCCGTAGTATAAAACCCGGTAAAGGTAAAGTCAACCGGCTCGCTTACCAAGCCATTTTGTTCCGCGTAAGCCATAAAATCGGCATCTGTTAAATACGGATAATTGCTCTGATTGTTTTCCGGATAGCCAATATTATCGTCAATAAAATAGGCTTGTATTTCATAGTTTCCCGGCGACAATAAAGAGTGCGCCGGTATCCAAAACAAAGTATCCCCTCCTCCGCTGTCATAATAAGTCCAAAAATCGCGCCAATAATAAGTCTGCTGATTAAAAACATCTAAAACTTTCAATAAAACCGTTCCATAAGGATTTTGTAAAGCATTCGCGCGCTGGATTTTAGCCGCAACAAATTCGCTCGGATTACTCGCTTGATATTGACTTCCGGCTTGTGGCAATTCAATGGATAATTCCGGATATTCTTTTTTCGTCAAAACAACTAATCCTTGATTAATTGCTCCATAAGTATTAATCCAAATCGTTAGACTTTGAATTCTATTATCTATTACTGGATTTTGATTTTCATCATAAAATATCAGATTATCAAGTTCTTGCTCAAATATTAATTCCGGCGTTCCTCCGGCTTTTGGCTCTTTAAAAATTTTCGCTATAAAATATCCTGATATTATTCCATTTTTCTTTTCTCCAAATTCGTATTCAACATAAGCATCAATATAGTAGTTATTCAAGTCAATCGTTTGATTATCAATATAATTATAACTGCTCCACTGATTAGAATGTATTATATTTACATAGTTATTATAAGGCTCTATTCCCAAAAAATACCAATAACTATTGGATTGGATATAAATTGCGCTCAATTCAGTCATTCTGATATATCCAAAAACTTTATTATAGTCTGATGTATTGTATAATAAATGTCCGGCATAAAGCATCGGAGAACAAATATACAAAACACCACCAAAATTTCCATTAAAGCAAATGTTATAATTCTCACTCGGATTTCCGAAATCACTTGAAACCGGATTGATATTTATCGTGGTATCCGCTAAAACATTTTCCGGCTTAAATAGACCAAAAGCCCCTAAAAAGACCAAAAGAGACATCAAAAAGGCCAAAAATCGCTTAAATTTTGGCTTTTGAGAGGCTTTTTCCGGCTGGTAAGTGATATTCATCATCTTTTTAAATTAGCCTCGCAAGGCATTGATTATCACGGAAATGATAATAATTCCTAACAATAAGCCAATAATTAATACCAGCAATGGCTTGAAGTCATTGATAAAGTTTCCGGTATACGCAAGGCTCGAAGTGGCGACATCGGAAACATCAAAAAAAGTCCCTGCTTTGGCAATCGGAAATAAAAAATGAAACATCTAACTTTTACGCTTTGAAAATTTTTCCAATCAAGCCAGTGCGTTTTTTCGTTTTCTTTTCCATTTTCTTTACTGCTTCATCAATTAAAGAATAGAAGGCCTGCTTTTTGACAAAAAAGGCTTCGGCTTCTTCAACTAATTGAGACGGCGAAATTTTACCTTCTTCAAATTCCTCTTGTTTTTTTTTGATAAACTCCGTCATCTCTTTGGTATATAATGGCTCGTAGATTTTTTTGGCAATGTTTATCACGAAGTCGCGCTCGCCTTGTAGTTCCTCCGTTTTTCTTTCTTTCATTGCGACGAAATATTCTATGATTGTGTAAAGGATAAAATATCCGGCGAAAAAGCCGATGATAATAATCAGAAACGGCTTGAAGGAACTAAAAACCGGCGCGGTATAAGAAAGCGCGCTCGTGGCGACATTGTTTAAAAGTGGTATCGGCGAAGGCATAAATTTTTCCCGGAGGCAAGAGGAAAGTCCGTCTCTTTTACGCCGGCGCGGTAGACGGAAACGCAACCGGCAACCTCAAAGGCGTCAAGGAAACGCCTTAAATAGCGCGTCGTCCCCCCGTCGCGAAAGCGCGTCTGACTAACCCAACGACTTTGGTAATAATCCAGAAGCCGAGAGGCAAGCCTAAAATCAAAGCGATAATAGGCAATAAGTCATTAAATAAAGTCGGAACATAGGAAGTCATATCAGCGAGCAAGGTAGAAGTGGCAACTGGTATGATTGAAAGCATTTTTCAAAGCGTTTAATTATACCTCCGGCGACCTATTTTTTAATTATAACATAAATAATCATAAAGATAATAATAAAAAGCGTCAAGTATATAATAAAAGTCCGAAAATAATCAAATTGACCGGAAGTAAGAATTGAATAAAAGATTGAAATTGAATGATTTAAATAGTCCATTTTTTCAAATCAATTAAAAGGCGTCCTTGATAAATGATATCAAATAAAAAATAAACATTGTCAACATTAAAAGGATAAAGTATTCAAAAAAATAATTGAAAATATATTCAATCATCAAATTTCTTTTCTTTTAATTGAGACCTTTTTTCCAAAAATAAACTCCCAAATTTTTAAACTAAAAAATAAAATGATAATTGTCGCCAAAAAAGTGATAATCAATAAATCGCCGATGTCAAGCGAATTTCTAAAATAAAATCCCTCCGTAGAAGTCCCAATCTGGAATTCTTGATAAGCATAATCCGGAAATTGCGCCGTCGTAGTCGCCGGCTGTATATTTAATTGACAATAAAACCCGGCTTTAATATCCGTCCCGTTTATAGGATAACATTGAACCGGATAAGGCGACGGCGAAGGCGTTGCCGCCAAAGTAATATTTTCCGGCGCAAGCGTGGTATCGTCAATTTTCAATAAATCAGTTTCCATAAGTTATCCACAACTTTAAAATCGGCGCGCTTTTCTTTTGCGCTTTCTTGAAGCGCGCCGATTTTAATCATTATGTCAAGCATTTTCAACATTGTCAAGTGCTTGCTTTATCTCGCCGGCGCTTTTAATCTTTGGCTGATTTCGCTTAATATAATCAAAAAATATTTTAATATACAAGCCTGCCGGATTATTTATTGGCTTTTTTGAGTGTTTGATTATGTCTTTCGTCAGGCTAAAAATGAAAAGAATATCCTCGCTATCGTATTTTGAAACCAGCCGGAACCAAAAACCGAGTTTCTTTTTATCTTTAAAATAATCAGCCAAATAGTAAGCAAGATATTGTTTATACGATGTCAAAGCCATTTTTTTAAAATTGTGCGACGCGTTTTTAAACGATTTTTAATAAATTTAAATAATAATTTTAATCTATACGATGATTATTTAGTATAATGTCCGCAACTTCGTCCAGCGCCCCCTTGACATCAGCCCCCACCCGTTATAAGCATCATCGTTTCAAAATTTTTTTTTGTCAAGAGGCAAAACTGTGGATAACTTTTTGGCCTTGACATCAGCCCCTAACTATGACCTTGATAATCTTAAAGGCTAAAATTGAGGCTTCAACTCCTAAAATGAAAATAATAACATTCAAAAATTCGCTCACCGGTATGATTAAATTCAAATAATTAAAATATTCCTTCATCTGGATAAAAACATTCAAAACCGATTGAGGCAATGAAGCGTCCGGTAATAATAAAATCGGCGCCGTCGTAAGATAAAAAATCCCGAGAAAGAATAAAGCGATGAAATAAGTTATCATAGAATTGACTTTATTCTAAAAATAACATAAGCGACCGCAATCAGCCAAAAAAGAAAAATAATCGCTTGCTTTAAAGTGTCTCCAATGACCGGAATTTCAAAATTGTATTCCGTAGATGTCGCCGTCGTATTAATTCCGGAAAAGGCGCTTTTAATTAAATAAAAATATCCGAAAGGAGGCTTTTTTTTTAAATTATCGGACCAAGTATTCAAAAAACTGGATAAATTATTTCTTTGATTTTCCGAAGGTAGAAATAAAAAAGTAAAGGCTTGGCAAATCGCATAAGTCAAATTTTGAACCGGATAATCTAAAAAACCGCCCGGCGGACTTTGGCAAATCTGCTCGCTTCCGGCATAAGGAGGAGGCGATAATTCCGGAGGCGTGGAAGGATAAGGCGACATTGAAGGATAAACCGGAGGCGTCGGCGTCGGCGTAGCCGTAGTATAAAACCCGGTAAAGGTAAAGTCAACCGGCTCGCTTACCAAGCCATTTTGTTCCGCGTAAGCCATAAAATCGGCATCTGTTAAATACGGATAATTGCTCTGATTGTTTTCCGGATAGCCAATATTATCGTCAATAAAATAGGCTTGTATTTCATAGTTTCCCGGCGACAATAAAGAGTGCGCCGGTATCCAAAACAAAGTATCCCCTCCTCCGCTGTCATAATAAGTCCAAAAATCGCGCCAATAATAAGTCTGCTGATTAAAAACATCTAAAACTTTCAATAAAACCGTTCCATAAGGATTTTGTAAAGCATTCGCGCGCTGGATTTTAGCCGCAACAAATTCGCTCGGATTACTCGCTTGATATTGACTTCCGGCTTGTGGCAATTCAATGGATAATTCCGGATATTCTTTTTTCGTCAAAACAACTAATCCTTGATTAATTGCTCCATAAGTATTAATCCAAATCGTTAGACTTTGAATTCTATTATCTATTACTGGATTTTGATTTTCATCATAAAATATCAGATTATCAAGTTCTTGCTCAAATATTAATTCCGGCGTTCCTCCGGCTTTTGGCTCTTTAAAAATTTTCGCTATAAAATATCCTGATATTATTCCATTTTTCTTTTCTCCAAATTCGTATTCAACATAAGCATCAATATAGTAGTTATTCAAGTCAATCGTTTGATTATCAATATAATTATAACTGCTCCACTGATTAGAATGTATTATATTTACATAGTTATTATAAGGCTCTATTCCCAAAAAATACCAATAACTATTGGATTGGATATAAATTGCGCTCAATTCAGTCATTCTGATATATCCAAAAACTTTATTATAGTCTGATGTATTGTATAATAAATGTCCGGCATAAAGCATCGGAGAACAAATATACAAAACACCACCAAAATTTCCATTAAAGCAAATGTTATAATTCTCACTCGGATTTCCGAAATCACTTGAAACCGGATTGATATTTATCGTGGTATCCGCTAAAACATTTTCCGGCTTAAATAGACCAAAAGCCCCTAAAAAGACCAAAAGAGACATCAAAAAGGCCAAAAATCGCTTAAATTTTGGCTTTTGAGAGGCTTTTTCCGGCTGGTAAGTGATATTCATCATCTTTTTAAATTAGCCTCGCAAGGCATTGATTATCACGGAAATGATAATAATTCCTAACAATAAGCCAATAATTAATACCAGCAATGGCTTGAAGTCATTGATAAAGTTTCCGGTATACGCAAGGCTCGAAGTGGCGACATCGGAAACATCAAAAAAAGTCCCTGCTTTGGCAATCGGAAATAAAAAATGAAACATTTCAATTTTACGCTTTGAAAATTTTTCCAAAGATACCAGTTATCTTTTTGATTTTGGCATTCCATTTTCTTTTCTTTTCCTCCTTCATCATCTTTTCAATCGCTTCGTCAATCAATTCATAAAAGGCTTGCTTTTTTGTCAAAAATCCTTGCGTTTCCTCAACTAATTGAGACGGCGAGAGATGTCCTAATTGAAATTCTTTTTGTTCCCATTCAATAAATTTTGAAATCTGTTTCGTATAGACCGGCTCAAAAACTTTTTTGACGATGTTAATAATAACATCTCGCTCACTTTGAAACTCGGATAATTTTCTATCTTTAATTCCGGCGAAAATCGCGATTATAACATTTAAAATCAAAAACCCGGCAAAGAAGCCAATAATAATCGTCAAAAAAGGCTTGAAGGAATTAAAAAGAGGCGCTGTAAAGGAAAGCGCTTGACCGGCGACCGGCTGTAAACTTGGAAATAAACTCGGAAGAGGCATTTTATTTACTGAACCCGGAGGCAAGAGGAAAGTCCGTCTCTTTTACGCCGGCGCGGTAGACGGAAACGCAACCGGCAACCTCAAAGGCGTCAAGGAAACGCCTTAAATAGAGCGTCGTCCCCCCGTCGCGAAAGCGCGTCTCACTAACCCAACGACTTTGGTAATAATCCAGAAGCCGAGAGGCAAGCCTAAAATCAAGCCAAGAATAGGCAATAAATCATTGAATAAAGTCGGAACATAGGAACTCATATCAGAAAGCAATGAGGAAGTGGCAACTGGTATGATTGAAAGCATTTTTCAAAGCGTTTAATTATACCTCCGGCGACCTATTTTTTAATTATAACATAAATAATCATAAAGATAATAATAAAAAGCGTCAAGTATATAATAAAAGTCCGAAAATAATCAAATTGACCGGAAGTAAGAATTGAATAAAAGATTGAAATTGAATGATTTAAATAGTCCATTTTTTCAAATCAATTAAAAGGCGTCCTTGATAAATGATATCAAATAAAAAATAAACATTGTCAACATTAAAAGGATAAAGTATTCAAAAAAATAATTGAAAATATATTCAATCATCAAATTTCTTTTCTTTTAATTGAGACCTTTTTTCCAAAAATAAACTCCCAAATTTTTAAACTAAAAAATAAAATGATAATTGTCGCCAAAAAAGTGATAATCAATAAATCGCCGATGTCAAGCGAATTTCTAAAATAAAATCCCTCCGTAGAAGTCCCAATCTGGAATTCTTGATAAGCATAATCCGGAAATTGCGCCGTCGTAGTCGCCGGCTGTATATTTAATTGACAATAAAACCCGGCTTTAATATCCGTCCCGTTTATAGGATAACATTGAACCGGATAAGGCGACGGCGAAGGCGTTGCCGCCAAAGTAATATTTTCCGGCGCAAGCGTGGTATCGTCAATTTTCAATAAATCAGTTTCCATAAGTTATCCACAACTTTAAAATCGGCGCGCTTTTCTTTTGCGCTTTCTTGAAGCGCGCCGATTTTAATCATTATGTCAAGCATTTTCAACATTGTCAAGTGCTTGCTTTATCTCGCCGGCGCTTTTAATCTTTGGCTGATTTCGCTTAATATAATCAAAAAATATTTTAATATACAAGCCTGCCGGATTATTTATTGGCTTTTTTGAGTGTTTGATTATGTCTTTCGTCAGGCTAAAAATGAAAAGAATATCCTCGCTATCGTATTTTGAAACCAGCCGGAACCAAAAACCGAGTTTCTTTTTATCTTTAAAATAATCAGCCAAATAGTAAGCAAGATATTGTTTATACGATGTCAAAGCCATTTTTTTAAAATTGTGCGACGCGTTTTTAAACGATTTTTAATAAATTTAAATAATAATTTTAATCTATACGATGATTATTTAGTATAATGTCCGCAACTTCGTCCAGCGCCCCCTTGACATCAGCCCCCACCCGTTATAAGCATCATCGTTTCAAAATTTTTTTTTGTCAAGAGGCAAAACTGTGGATAACTTTTTGGCCTTGACATCAGCCCCTAACTATGACCTTGATAATCTTAAAGGCTAAAATTGAGGCTTCAACTCCTAAAATGAAAATAATAACATTCAAAAATTCGCTCACCGGTATGATTAAATTCAAATAATTAAAATATTCCTTCATCTGGATAAAAACATTCAAAACCGATTGAGGCAATGAAGCGTCCGGTAATAATAAAATCGGCGCCGTCGTAAGATAAAAAATCCCGAGAAAGAATAAAGCGATGAAATAAGTTATCATAGAATTGACTTTATTCTAAAAATAACATAAGCGACCGCAATCAGCCAAAAAAGAAAAATAATCGCTTGCTTTAAAGTGTCTCCAATGACCGGAATTTCAAAATTGTATTCCGTAGATGTCGCCGTCGTATTAATTCCGGAAAAGGCGCTTTTAATTAAATAAAAATATCCGAAAGGAGGCTTTTTTTTTAAATTATCGGACCAAGTATTCAAAAAACTGGATAAATTATTTCTTTGATTTTCCGAAGGTAGAAATAAAAAAGTAAAGGCTTGGCAAATCGCATAAGTCAAATTTTGAACCGGATAATCTAAAAAACCGCCCGGCGGACTTTGGCAAATCTGCTCGCTTCCGGCATAAGGAGGAGGCGATAATTCCGGAGGCGTGGAAGGATAAGGCGACATTGAAGGATAAACCGGAGGCGTCGGCGTCGGCGTAGCCGTAGTATAAAACCCGGTAAAGGTAAAGTCAACCGGCTCGCTTACCAAGCCATTTTGTTCCGCGTAAGCCATAAAATCGGCATCTGTTAAATACGGATAATTGCTCTGATTGTTTTCCGGATAGCCAATATTATCGTCAATAAAATAGGCTTGTATTTCATAGTTTCCCGGCGACAATAAAGAGTGCGCCGGTATCCAAAACAAAGTATCCCCTCCTCCGCTGTCATAATAAGTCCAAAAATCGCGCCAATAATAAGTCTGCTGATTAAAAACATCTAAAACTTTCAATAAAACCGTTCCATAAGGATTTTGTAAAGCATTCGCGCGCTGGATTTTAGCCGCAACAAATTCGCTCGGATTACTCGCTTGATATTGACTTCCGGCTTGTGGCAATTCAATGGATAATTCCGGATATTCTTTTTTCGTCAAAACAACTAATCCTTGATTAATTGCTCCATAAGTATTAATCCAAATCGTTAGACTTTGAATTCTATTATCTATTACTGGATTTTGATTTTCATCATAAAATATCAGATTATCAAGTTCTTGCTCAAATATTAATTCCGGCGTTCCTCCGGCTTTTGGCTCTTTAAAAATTTTCGCTATAAAATATCCTGATATTATTCCATTTTTCTTTTCTCCAAATTCGTATTCAACATAAGCATCAATATAGTAGTTATTCAAGTCAATCGTTTGATTATCAATATAATTATAACTGCTCCACTGATTAGAATGTATTATATTTACATAGTTATTATAAGGCTCTATTCCCAAAAAATACCAATAACTATTGGATTGGATATAAATTGCGCTCAATTCAGTCATTCTGATATATCCAAAAACTTTATTATAGTCTGATGTATTGTATAATAAATGTCCGGCATAAAGCATCGGAGAACAAATATACAAAACACCACCAAAATTTCCATTAAAGCAAATGTTATAATTCTCACTCGGATTTCCGAAATCACTTGAAACCGGATTGATATTTATCGTGGTATCCGCTAAAACATTTTCCGGCTTAAATAGACCAAAAGCCCCTAAAAAGACCAAAAGAGACATCAAAAAGGCCAAAAATCGCTTAAATTTTGGCTTTTGAGAGGCTTTTTCCGGCTGGTAAGTGATATTCATCATCTTTTTAAATTAGCCTCGCAAGGCATTGATTATCACGGAAATGATAATAATTCCTAACAATAAGCCAATAATTAATACCAGCAATGGCTTGAAGTCATTGATAAAGTTTCCGGTATACGCAAGGCTCGAAGTGGCGACATCGGAAACATCAAAAAAAGTCCCTGCTTTGGCAATCGGAAATAAAAAATGAAACATCTAACTTTTACGCTTTGAAAATTTTTCCAATCAAGCCAGTGCGTTTTTTCGTTTTCTTTTCCATTTTCTTTACTGCTTCATCAATTAAAGAATAGAAGGCCTGCTTTTTGACAAAAAAGGCTTCGGCTTCTTCAACTAATTGAGACGGCGAAATTTTACCTTCTTCAAATTCCTCTTGTTTTTTTTTGATAAACTCCGTCATCTCTTTGGTATATAATGGCTCGTAGATTTTTTTGGCAATGTTTATCACGAAGTCGCGCTCGCCTTGTAGTTCCTCCGTTTTTCTTTCTTTCATTGCGACGAAATATTCTATGATTGTGTAAAGGATAAAATATCCGGCGAAAAAGCCGATGATAATAATCAGAAACGGCTTGAAGGAACTAAAAACCGGCGCGGTATAAGAAAGCGCGCTCGTGGCGACATTGTTTAAAAGTGGTATCGGCGAAGGCATAAATTTTTCCCGGAGGCAAGAGGAAAGTCCGTCTCTTTTACGCCGGCGCGGTAGACGGAAACGCAACCGGCAACCTCAAAGGCGTCAAGGAAACGCCTTAAATAGCGCGTCGTCCCCCCGTCGCGAAAGCGCGTCTCACTAACCCAACGACTTTGGTAATAATCCAGAAGCCGAGAGGTAAGCCTAAAATCAAGGCAATAATAGGCAATAAGTCATTAAACAAAGTCGGAACATAAGAAGTCATATCAGCGAGTAAACTAGAAGTGGCAACTGGTATGATTGAAAGCATTTTTCAAAGCGTTTAATTATACCTCCGGCGACCTTATTTTTTAATTATAACATAAATAATCATAAAGATAATAATAAAAAGCGTCAAGTAGATAATAAAAGTCCGAAAATAATCAAATTGACCGGAAGTAAGAATTGAATAAAAGATTGAAATTGAATGA